>Ga0316207_10000465_pt1 | contig 65965 bp, 62 predicted proteins | sample 6weekpyrite_MG_FD_204943 | JGI IMG/M metagenome (GOLD analysis project Ga0316207, IMG submission 204943) | Microbial mat bacterial communities from mineral coupon in-situ incubated in ocean water Damariscotta River, Maine, United States -... | ecosystem: Environmental > Aquatic > Marine >... | reverse complement strand
AATTGCACGTCCCAGAAAAAAACAAAATAGATATTTGCTTATAGAGAGAACCGGTTAGAGGGCTTGTTCAACAACCGGATAAGATCGTGGATCCCTTCGGTCTCACGATCTATCCTTATTCGTTATGAAAGTCGTTGCCATAATACTGGGCTAGGAATCTCTCAATTCGTTGTACTCATCTACAGCATCAGAATCTACATGAAATGATGATGCACCAGCAAAATGAAGGTTGGTTTCATTCTTTTTAACACCAGAGACCCAGTATTCTTGACCAGTTTCCTCACAAGAATAATTGCCACGAATGCCACCGCCCTTAATACGAGATAACTTTCTACCACGATAATAGACAGTTTTACCCGTTTTGGAGAATGTAACCCAACCGATGCGAGCATTAAATCCATCAATGCCCCCCTTTTTGTTCTCGATGAACATCAAACGCCTTTCTTCTCCCTTAGTTAGTTGATTCATGTTTTCCTCCTAGTATTCACCGAGTAGGTCAGGGCCTTACGACCCATTCCCCCCTAAGAACTGTACGTGATAGTTTCCCATCATACAGCTCAAGCCCTTCTGAAGCCGGTATTTCACGACCCGATTAATAAATCTTTGCAATAATTGCTTAGATTCAACATACTTTATTTCAAGCAATAAAGCTAGTAGGTGCACCAGCTCATAAATGACTGTCATTTGCCTTCCCACTTAAAGTTGATTATATAAACTTTCTTGCAATGAAGCACCCGAAAGACGTCAGCTCACTTTCGTGCCGGGCAAATTCTGAACCCGTATACTTCCCATTACAGAAAGCCATTCGCTTTTTCTTTCATCTTATAGACGCATTGCCATCAGCATCCCTCACGGGCAGCTTTCTTCAAGCTTGAAGGACAATACGACATTGCCACGTTCTACATATTTACCCTAACGACTTACTTAGGTATCCGCTGTCTTCCGGTGATGCGATGTCTGTGTATTGCCCACGTTATCAAACAATACCGGGATCACTTACCATTTTGGTTACAGCCTATCAGTGCATTTGGCTGTTTACTCGATAACGGAATGTCAACACGGATTCACGTATGTTTACCTTATAAGTCTTTCCTGGCCCCCGACCGCTTTTGCACTAGCAGTTCCGATCCACCTCACGGTTTTATCTTAACAGGGTACGTTGTCCCAAACGCTTTATACCAATTCCGTTTCGCATAGTTTGGTAGGAAACTACTGACAGAACAGTAGGTTGAAATTTTAAATAAATTAAATTAAAAAAAAATAATATTTAATTTAAATTCATTTAAGTTCAACAAATAAATATGCAACTTCGTGTCGCAAATAACGCCGAGTTCAGTGCCAATTGCCCGTGTTTTTTTTGTGGCAAAATGGAGCGAAGCGGAAGCCACAAAGAAACGGCGGGTAATTGGTCAGCTGCAACGACTTGGTACGCCCAGCATGGGCGTGAACTAATGAGGTGAAAGTCCTCTGTAGGCGATTCACCTGTTTATAATTTTATAGACAGTATAACTACTAGCCGACGGCAACTGCAACCCCACGAATCGCGAGGCAGGGTAAATGATGAGGCAGTGCAGTGACAGTTCACGAACTTATCTGGGGGTGAAAAGTTTTGCTTAGAACGCATAGGCAGGAAGCCGAAGCAGGGCTTTTATATGGAGCATGGATGCGGAATATAAAAGTCTGCTTAACCGGCAATCGGTAATTAACCCGTAAGACTCTGGTAAATAAGTGTCTTGGTTCTTTAGTGTTCATCGACTAAAGAAAGCGAAAAGATGAAACCGATAGCGCAAAGCAAAGTAATTTGTTTTGTGTGTAGCAGAAGTCAGCAGACGGCATACGCCTACAGGGATGTAGGTGGTTAAGCAATGCAGGAGCACAATTGCACAGTAGCCAAATGCCCATCGTAATGGTTGGGACACGGTGACGGCCTGAACCTGAAAGCAGTGAGGAGTCTGTTGCATCTCAATTTATCATACCCGACCGGGCTTAGATAAATTGGCGAAGTAATATAGTAACCAGCACTGGAGTAATAAGGAGCTTATCGGCCTGATTATTTTAAACACTTTCAGGAACCGCCCTGTGCGGAGCCGCATGCAGGGTGGTGTGGGGAGGGCTGATTAGTCGTCAGTCCTTACCCGATTTAGAAGGTTTTAATTTTTAAATTTTCTACCTATTGATATTAATGTAATGGCTCCGGAAAAAAACAACCATATAGATGCGGGAATTGGTACTGCTTCAACACTCCAAGTTCCTGGGGCATTATACGTGTGTCCGACACTGTCTAAATCACGGTATTCGGGGCACCTTCCTCCACTATTACGAGTGTTTTACATTTATAAACCCAAGCAGCATCAAAGTTACTTAGACCAAATGACTCTATTCCGTGGCCATAGTCGCCGATAGATGTCATGGGGAAAGGGGCGTTAAATAAATAGAATGACCAGTCAATTATTTCTCCACTAGAATTTGTTGAAAAGTTAAAAGAGACACTAGTCAAGGTTTCCATATTACTATTGATGTTATACATGCCGTCTGAAAATGAAAAATCATTTACAGAAATTTCTGCGTTAACAAGATTGGATTGTAATTCTGAATCTAATGTAAGGCTACCCGTTATATTCATTGTAGACGAATATTCGCCCCAAGATTCATTGTATGAATTACCAGTGTAGGTATATATAGCTGCTGCATTAACATTGCCGATATAAAAGACAAATAAACATAGACTTATAAAACAAAGTAAGCAGGACATCCAAGTAAAGTAATAAAACAAAAATTGCAGAATAGTTGTAAGTGATTGATTGTGAGTTTCTTTTTTTGATTGTACTAAGTTGGGTGCCCGAATAAGCTGATTATTGCTGCTGCCATATGTATCAGTGTGGCTCCAATAATTTGGACTATGGTGATATTTTATATAAAAATATTTAGTTGTTAAAATGTTTCTGCGCTTCATTATCAAGAATTTCTAAAAGCTCATTAGATTGCTGTTCTTTAAAAATTAATTTCTCGCCTGGAATTTTTTCAAGAATGCTTAATGCGCAATTAAATGCATCTTCGAGGTTTTTGTCTTGAGGTTTTCCAAGTAATAAATATAACTTGAATTTTTCTTGCCCACCCTGAATGCTTGTGATTTGACCAAGCCACTTGTGTGCTTTGTCTTTTATAGTGTTAGGTGAGCTGAGGTCAAATGAAACGGGTTCTACGCAATGCCACTGGCTATTCTTCCATGCGTTATGAAATTCCATTTCATCATCTTGAACAGAAATGGTTTTAGGTCCGAAGTGCTGTAATAAATTTCTTTTTTTCAAATCGAGTTTAAAGTTACGCCAGATGTCATCTTCATTTCTATGGTCGTTGATGTGTTGGGTATCGTATAAAGCAACAAGCCTATTGTATAGCTTATCAAGTTCTTTCTTGGGTGATGCACATCGCCCTGCTCCTATATCTGACCATTGCAGTGAGCTGTCATCAAGGGGTAAAACAGTTCTTGAAATATTGATTATAGAATCATATTTTTCGAAATTTAGTTGTGAATTAATAATGTCACTGTATTTTTTGAAATCACTCTGGATATTTTTTAGTTTCTTAATTAAGCGTTTACTATCAAGGGTGGGAAATGCGTGATGAAGTCGTCCAACTGTTGTGCGAACTTTAGCGCCAGCAAATTGCCCTGTTGGAGAATAGAGGGCAACACCTACATTAACAAACTCACCTGTCGTAATATCGTGTATGTATCTTAATGTTGTATATGTATAATTTTGAAGTGTATTTTTCATGATAGTAACCTTGAGACTTCGGTAAGAGAATCGTCAATATTTTCTCTCACATTTCTAATATAGCTTATAATTCTTGTAGTCGTATGACTGTTGTTTAGCCATTCAGTTGGTATGGAATTTTCATATTCCTGTAGTCGCGCATCGTCGATGGATACCCATGCATCTCTAAAGCGCTCTAAATCAAAACTTTTTCTCTTTAATTGATCATAAAAAATGTGGTTTTGGGTGCATATAAGGTTGTCTAAACCTCCATGTTCCCAGGGCGGCTTCCAGAATAGTATGCCTTCAGTGACAAAGGCAAGGTCATGATCGAAAATTGCTAGTTTTTTGCCATTTGTCAGGCAATTTGTATTTTCAGGTCGTCTATCTGGGTTTTGTATTAAACCATCATATGCAATTATTTCTGCTGCTAGATTTAAGTCTGAGGGGGTATCTTGAGATGTGCCCCAGTTATAGTAACCTTGCGGTAATTTGCAAGAGCCAAAACCAATTAGTGAGCTTTCTCTCATCTGTAGCTGAATTTCACTGTCAGGGATTATATCAATAAAACCATGATCTATCTCTATCAGGTATGGTTTGGGTACTGGCAGACCTAAATCTGCGGCTAATAATGCTGAAATAGACTCGGTGATAAGTGAGTCCACTCCTCGATCACAGCCACCTGAAAATTTGGCTATAACCTCAATATCATTATAGTTATCGTCGATACATGTAAGCAAACTGGGCTTAGTTCTACCGCTAGTTATTCGTTTGTGAAATCGAGTAGCTATGACAATATCAAGCATTGTACTCAACAGAAAAAATTAAATAATGGGTATGGTGTTGTATGTTCAATGTAATAAGATCCTTCTTTTAAATTTTGTACATTCGAATAGTTACACTAATTAGTTTAATAATCAAATCAAGGGTTCATACTCGTTGAAAATGGAGTCAATTGTTAGGTTTATGCTGGTTCTGTTTTAGTTGATATCTGCAAAGGTTTTAAGGCAGTGCTTAGTGTGCTCCCATGTAGAAGTGCGCTCTGGGGTGGTGAGTTGGTGTGTGTGGGAGATATGCTGTGGGTAAAAAATGGTGGGCCCGGAGTGACTCGAACACTCGACCTGCCGATTATGAGTCGGACGCTCTAACCAACTGAGCTACGGGCCCTTTATTTTATTTTAAAACGGAAGTAGGTGTCTCCGTTCTATCGGTGCGACAAGTAACATCCATGTCCTGCATCCAACTCGACTCCTGTCTCGCGTTCATGGTGCTGCCGATTATGAGTCGGACGCTCCACCTTGCGCTTGCAGCGCCCCGCTACGGGCCCTTATTTCTATTGTCGCTGTAGCCCAGTAAAAAGTCACTGGATTCCCGGCCATGTGGATAAATATAGGGATGCGGGAATGACGATATTTGTTCTTATATTTTGCTTCTATAAAAACAAACGCACATTATAAATATAATGTGCGTAACAACAAGGTTTAATTTTTAATTTTTAAGGTAAAAATTAATGATTCCCGCTGTCTTCACCAATGAAGCTACGTAGATTTTCCGCGCGTGAAGGGTGGCGTAGTTTGCGTAATGCCTTGGCTTCAATCTGGCGAATGCGTTCGCGGGTTACATCAAACTGTTTGCCTACTTCTTCTAATGTATGGTCGGTATTCATATTAATACCAAAGCGCATGCGTAAGACTTTTGCTTCACGTGGCGTGAGCGTTGATAAAATATCTTTTGTTGATTCACGTAATGATTCGCCTGTGGCCGAATCAACTGGAGACATGATGTTAATGTCTTCAATAAAGTCACCCAGGTTTGAATCTTCGTCATCACCGATAGGGGTTTCCATTGAGATAGGTTCTTTGGCAATTTTTAATACTTTGCGAACCTTATCTTCTGGCATTTCCATTTTTTCTGCGAGTTCTTCAGGGGTGGGCTCACGGCCTTTCTCCTGTAGCATCTGGCGGAAAATACGGTTCAGTTTGTTGATGGTTTCAATCATGTGAACCGGAATACGGATAGTACGTGCCTGGTCTGCAATAGATCGTGTTATTGCCTGACGAATCCACCAGGTTGCATAAGTTGAAAACTTATAGCCACGACGATATTCAAATTTATCTACCGCTTTCATTAAGCCAATATTGCCTTCCTGAATTAAATCCAGGAACTGTAAGCCACGGTTAGTGTATTTCTTGGCAATTGAAATCACTAAACGTAGATTGGCTTCCACCATTTCTTTCTTGGCGCGACGGGCTTTAGCTTCACCGATAGACATCTTGCGATTGATTTCTTTGATGTCGCAAATTTCCAGGCCATATGTTTTTTCTAGCAGAGAAAGTTTAAGCTGTGTTTGTTTTATATCAGCCGCAAACTCACCCAGAGCTTCAGAATATTCGTGACCTTTTAAGTATTGATCTATCCATTTCTGGTTCGTTTCGTTATCAGGAAAAGACTGAATAAATGTTTTGCGAGGCATGTGGCATTTATTTACGCACAGGTTAAGAATATGTCGCTCATGTGTACGAACACGTTCAATTGTGATGCGTAACTCTTTGGTCATGGCGATAATGATAGTGGGCAGAAACTTTAATTCCATAAAGATTTCTGACATTTCAGTGCGGCAAGCCGCTACGGTCTTGGTTTTTTTCTCAAGCGCCTTTAATGTTTTGTTGTATGCTTTTTCTAGCAGTACAAACTGTTCTTTTGCGCGTTCTGGGTCTGGGCCAGTGTCAATAATTTCTTCTTCAACATCGTCGCGTTCATCAGCTGGGCCCGATGCGGGTTGGGCAATTTCATCGCTGTCGTCGCTGCGGAAGCCATTAATTAAATCGGTTAGACGGGCTTCTTCCGCGTCAATTAATTCATAGGTTTTTAAAACCTGGTGTACCGAACGAGGGTTGGTCGCTAATGCGCGCATGACCTGTTTCAGGCCTTCTTCAATGCGCTTGGCAATTGAAATTTCGCCTTCTCGAGTTAGCAGTTCAACGGTGCCCATTTCGCGCATATACATACGTACAGGGTCAGTGGTGCGGCCAAACTCATTTTCAATAGAGGCCAGGGCAGCTGCGGCTTCTTCAGCGGCGGTGTCATCGGTAGCGCTAGCATCGGTTAAAACTAAAGACTCGGTATCAGGCGCAACTTCATGAACCGTAATGCCCATGTCATTAATCATGTTGATAATGTCTTCAACCTGCTCGGGGTCAACAATTTCTTCAGGCAGGTGGTCGTTTACTTCGGCATAGGTCAGGTAGCCCTGTTCTTTGCCTTTGGCAATCAACTGTTTAAGTAGGGATTGTTTGTCCGTGGTATTGTTTGTAGCTTCCTCTGTCGCGTCAATCTCTTGCTCGTCAACTAACGTTTCGTTGGTTTCATCAGAGGTGGTTTGTTCTGCTGACAGGTCTTCGGGCTGCTTTTTTTGCTTGCTCATGTTCTTCCGCTAAAGGATTACAAGGTTCTAAAACTGAACTACGAATCATAGCATGTATATTAGGATTTTGCTATACCAGACAGGTATTAAATTAATGTTTTTAAAGGTGTTAAGAGGTGTTTTTTTGAAATGGTGAGTGGTGCTCATTTTATAATCACTAAGAATCAGGGAGGGCCTTTCAGAATGTGGCTCTAACTAAGTTGAGCGGCTTGTTCGGATATTTGAAATGAGTGCAAAATCCAATGGTTTATGCTCGATTGGGAAAAGATCTGGTAAATAGTGTATTTGCGTGGCCCTGGTTGCGTGGTTTTGGGAAAGGTGGCAAGGTAGCGCAATTATTTTTTGATGAGGTGAGAGAAATGGTTAGTTTACAGCCCCCTGTGTGTGAATTTGATGAACCAGCAATTGATTTTTCCCTGCCCGGCGTTGATGGTAAGAGCTGGAGTCTGCAGGAGTGTTTAGGTGAAAACGGCCTGTTGGTGATGTTTATCTGTAATCATTGTCCCTATGTGCAATCTATTCGCGATCGAATTGTGCGTGATACCCGTGAGTTGAAGGTGCTGGGGGTTAATACGGTAGCAATTATGTCGAATGATCCAACTGAGTATGAAGAGGATTCCTTTGAGAATATGAAAAAGGTATCTGACGAGTTTGGGTTTGATTTTCCGTACTTGATAGATGAGACACAACAGGTGGCAAAGGCCTATGGGGCGGTGTGTACCCCCGATTTCTTTGGTTACAATGCGGATTTGAAGCTGCAGTACCGGGGTCGCCTGGATGAGAGTCGCAAGGAAGCTGCGGATAAAAATGTGCGTCGTGACTTATTTGAGGGCATGAAAGAGGTCGCTGAAACTGGCAGGGGGCCGTCTGAGCAGATTCCTAGTATGGGTTGCTCAATTAAATGGAAAGAGGACTGATTGTGGATTGAGCCCAGATCGTGGGTGTAATTTATCCTTATTAAAGTCAGGGCTCTTCATGATTTCTTATGGGTAAATAAAAACGCTTATCATATAAGTGTGCTGCGTGTCTGTGTATCCTGTTGAAATATAAAGATTTAAGTGAGAAAAACTCTATTCAGGGCAGACAAAAACGAGCCTGAAACCAGTTGGCGCGTAATGTATTCCTCTTTATAGAGTTGCCGAATGGCTCGAAGTAAGGGAAAATAGCGCCCCTTTATTAATGTGGGTGAAAACCCTCGACTAATACAGTCGATATATTAATTAACAGAATTCCTGTTGTTGAGGCTCGTCTCATTGGGGCGGGCCTGGGCAACGCAAATTTTTAAAAACTTGATTGGAGAAGATCCTATGTCATCACGCAAAGAGCTTGCTAATGCAGTTCGTGCATTGAGTATGGATGCAGTACAAAAAGCAAATTCTGGTCACCCAGGTGCGCCTATGGGTATGGCTGATATAGCTGAAGTGTTGTGGAACGACAATATGAACCACAACCCGGCTAATCCTAACTGGGCAGATCGCGACCGCTTTATTCTTTCTAACGGTCATGGATCAATGCTGATCTACTCTTTACTTCACCTGACGGGTTACGACCTGTCTATCGACGATCTGAAAAATTTCCGCCAGTTGCATTCTAAAACTCCAGGTCACCCTGAGTACGGTTATGCGCCAGGTGTTGAAACGACTACAGGCCCATTAGGTCAGGGTATTACTAACGCGGTAGGTATGGCGATTGCTGAAAAGACAATGGCGGGTCAGTTTAATCAGAAAAACCACAAGATCGTTGATCACAATACTTATGTATTCATGGGTGATGGTTGTTTGATGGAAGGTATTTCTCACGAAGCCTGTTCTCTGGCCGGGACTTTAGGTCTGGGCAAGTTGATTGCATACTGGGATGACAACGGTATTTCTATTGACGGTCACGTTGAGGGCTGGTTCTCTGATGATACGCCTAAGCGTTTTGAGTCTTACGGCTGGCATGTCATTGCAGATGTTGATGGGCATGATCCAGATGCTATTGCAAAAGCAACTGAAATGGCAAAAGCCATGACAGATAAGCCAACACTGATTTGTTGTAAAACAACGATTGGTTTTGGTTCGCCAAACAAAGCGGGTAGCCATGCCTGTCACGGTGCACCTTTAGGTGAAGAAGAAATTAACCTGACTAAAGCGGCTTTAGGTTGGGATCACGCTGCATTTGAAGTGCCTAATTCTGTTTACCAGGGTTGGGATGCGAAAGAAAAAGGCGCGGCAGCAGAAGCGGCCTGGAATGAAAAATTCGCAGCATACAAAGCCGAGTACCCTGAACTGGCAGCTGAATTCGAACGTCGTATGGCGGGTGATTTACCAGCAGACTGGGCAGCTAAATCTGCAGACTACATTGCATCTGTGAATGCCGATGCTAAAAGCCCTGCAACACGTCAGGCGTCACTAGCATCTATTGAAGCTTACTCTCCAATGTTGCCTGAACTGTTTGGTGGTTCTGCTGACCTGGGTTGCTCTAACCTGACTGAATGGTCTGGTTATAAGCCAATGATCAGCAATGAAGATGCAAACTACGTAAACTATGGTGTTCGTGAGTTTGGTATGTCAGCCATTATGAATGGTATCACGTTACATGGTGGCCTGATTCCATTTGGTGCAACCTTTTTGATGTTCTCTGAGTACGCACGTAATGCGATACGCATGGCTGCATTGATGAAAATTCAGAGCATTTTCGTATTTACCCACGACTCAATTGGTCTGGGTGAAGATGGTCCAACTCACCAGCCTGTCGAGCAGATTCCTACATTACGTATGATTCCAAACATGGCAGTATGGCGTCCATGTGATGCGGTTGAGTCAGCGGTAAGCTGGGCACAGGCTGCAGAGCGTAAAGATGGACCTTCTTGCTTAATCTTTTCTCGTCAGGGCCTTCCACACCAACAACGCACGGATGCACAGATCGCTGATATTACTAAGGGTGGTTATATTTTGAGAGATTGCGATGGCACGCCTGATGCAATTATCATCGGTACGGGTTCTGAAATTGAACTGGCAACAGGTGCAGCAGAAGCTATGTCTGGTAAGAAGATTCGTGTTGTATCTATGCCTTCTACCAATATCTTTGATGCGCAGGATGCGGCTTACAAATCTTCTGTATTAATTAAAGGTGTTCCAACAGTTGCAGTTGAAGCAGCGGTTACGGATGCCTGGTACAAGTATGCAGATGCGGTTGTCGGTATTGATCACTTCGGTGAGTCAGCGCCTGCGGCAGAGCTGTTCAAAGAATTTGGCTTCACAGTAGAAAATGTTGTTAAAGCAGTAGAAGGCGTACTGTAAATACAGATTGATTACTCTCGTTTCCATGGTTCTCCGTGGGAACGCCGTAGGAGTAATAAAATTTTTATAAAAATATTTTAATTAAATGTATCCAATCGAGGAAAAACACAATGGCTATTAAAGTAGGTATTAACGGTTTTGGTCGTATCGGCCGTATGGTATTCCGTGCAGTAACAAATGATTTTCAAGACATCGAAATCGTAGGTATTAATGATTTATTAGACCCGGAGTACTTAGCATACATGCTTAAGTATGATTCAGTTCACGGCAACTTCCCTGGTGAAGTTACTTCTGATAACGATTCAATGATTGTTGATGGCAAGAAAATCCGTTTAACTGCAGAACGTGATCCAGCAGACCTTAAATGGGGTGATGTTGGTGCTGATATCGTTATCGATTGCACCGGTTTCTTCTTAACGGAAGAAGGTTGTCAGAAGCACATTGATGCGGGCGCTAAGAAAGTTGTTCAGTCTGCTCCTTCTAAAGACGGTACGCCAATGTTCGTATACGGCGTTAACCACACTGAATATGCGGGTCAGGCAATTGTTTCTGCTGCATCTTGCACAACTAACTGCTTAGCACCTGTTGCTAAGGTGCTTAATGATAAGTGGGGTATCAAACGTGGTCTTATGACTACTGTTCACGCTGCAACTGCTACACAGAAAACGGTTGATGGTCCTTCAATGAAAGACTGGCGCGGTGGTCGTGGTATTTTAGAAAATATCATCCCATCTTCAACTGGTGCTGCTAAAGCGGTTGGCGTTGTTCTTCCAGAACTAAATGGCAAATTAACCGGTATGGCTTTCCGTGTACCTACATCAGATGTTTCTGTAGTTGACCTGACCGTTGAGCTGGATAAAGAAGCTTCATATGACGATATCTGTGCAGCAATGAAAGCGGCATCAGAGTCTGGTGACATGAGCCGCACTTTAGGTTACACAGATGAAAAAGTGGTATCAACTGACTTCCGTGGTTGTGGTTACTCTTCAATCTTCGATTCAGAAGCGGGTATTGCTTTAGATGGCACGTTTGTGAAAGTAGTTTCATGGTATGACAATGAGTATGGTTATACCTGCAACATGCTTCGCTTCGTAGAACACGTAGCAGCAAACTAAGCGCCTAAGCGAAGCTTTTGCCCGATAGCGGCGTTGTCGGGGAATTTTGAATGATTACGCACTAGCGTGCGCTCAACATCTCAAAATTCCCCTCCGCCTTGCTCTCGGGCAAAATCTTCACTTAGTAATGACTTCGTTGTTTTGCAACGAAGTCATTAACAGTTTTAAAGGGTGGTTTATTCTGCCCTTTAAACTTATTTGCCAAGTAATTTTTTTGATTAAGGTAATTAATCTTATTCGTCATTCCAGCATACTTGTAGCTGGAATCCAGTGACTTTGGGTTATGTTGATCACTTAAATCATGTAATTCAATTTATTCTGAAAATAAATTTATTTCGCAAATAAGTTTAAACGAAAAAAAACCTAATAAAATTATCAGTATGGTAATTGGGTATAACGCATGACATTTGTTACTAAATTTAGTAACAAATAAAAAAGGTAAAAAACATGGCAATTAAGGTTGCTATTAATGGTTACGGACGCATCGGTCGCAATATTCTGCGTGCTATATATGAATCGGGTCGCACCGATGAAGTACAGGTTGTCGCCATTAATGATTTAGGTGATTCGTTCACCAATGCGCATTTAACACAATATGATACCGCGCATGGTCGTTTCCCCGGCGAGGTGCATGTCGATGGTGATCACATGGTTGTGAATGGCGATAGAATTCATGTGTTGGGTGAACAGGATCTTGCTAAATTACCCTGGGGTGATTTAGGTATAGATGTAGTGCTTGAATGCACCGGTTTATTTGCCAGTAAAGATAAGGCCTCTTTACACATTGAAGGTGGTGCAAAGAAAGTTATTATATCGGCACCCGGTGGACACGGTGTAGATGCGACTATTGTGTATGGTGTAAATCACGATGTTTTAAAAGCAAGCGATACGGTTATTTCAAACGCATCGTGCACGACCAATTGTTTAGCGCCATTAGTAAAGCCAATTAACGACAAAATTGGTATTGAAAATGGCTTAATGACAACCATACACTCTTACACTAATGATCAGGTGTTAACGGATGTGTATCATTCTGATTTGCGACGTGCGCGTTCTGCAACCAGCTCAATGATTCCGACAAAAACGGGAGCGGCGGCGGCAATAGGTCTGGTTGTACCCGAGCTGAATGGAAAGCTGGATGGTTTTGCCGTGCGTGTGCCAACTATCAATGTATCGCTAGTGGATTTAACGTTTACTGCTAGCCGAGATACAACGGTTGAAGAAATAAACGCCATTATGAAAGAAGCCGCAGACGGTAAAGTGCTGGATTATAGTGAAGCACCTTTAGTGTCCGTAGATTTTAATCATACGAGTACAATATCTAATTTTGATGCGACACTAACTCGTGTTACCGGGGGGCACCTGGTAAAAGTGTGTTCGTGGTATGACAATGAATGGGGTTTTTCTAATCGTATGATTGATACTACCATTGCCCTAATGAATGCAAAGTAAGTTTGCAGGTGCGAATTTATTTGCATGAGGGTTAGAGTAAGGTTTAGCAGGTGTGAATAAGTTCGCACCTACAAAGTAATAGAATTGTTCGTTAAGTAAAAGCTTACCAAACAGTTTTAAAATTTAAAAAATATATAGGAGTTAATTCATGTCAGTAATAAAGATGGCTGATCTTGATCTTGCGGGTAAGCGTATGCTAATTCGTCAGGACTTAAACGTACCCGTTAAAGATGGCAAAGTAACTAGCGCCAAGCGTATTGAAGCGTCAATGCCAACTATTAAGCATTGTATTGAGGCGGGTGCTAAAGTAATGCTGATGTCTCACCTGGGCCGCCCTACTGAAGGCGAACCTGCAGAAGAGTTTTCATTGTTGCCCGTTGTTAATTACTTAACAGAAGCGTTAGGAAAAGAAGTTAAGTTAGTTACAGGTTACCTTGATTCAGCTCCAGAAATTGCTGATGGTGAAGTTGTTGTTTTAGAAAACTGTCGCTTTAATAAAGGCGAGAAGAAAAATGACGAGGCATTATCAAAGCAATATGCATCTTTATGTGATGTGTATGTGATGGACGCATTCGGCACGGCTCATCGTGCACAGGCTTCAACTCATGGTGTCGCCAGGTTTGCACCTGCGGCATGTGCGGGCCCTTTACTTTCGGGTGAGCTGGAAGCATTAGGAAAAGCTTTAGATAATCCGGCTCGTCCAATGGTAGCAATTGTAGGTGGCTCAAAAGTGTCTACCAAGCTAACGGTGCTTGAGTCTCTCTCTAAAGTAGTTGACCAGCTAATTGTTGGTGGTGGTATTGCAAATACTTTCATTGCAGCAGAAGGTCATAATGTTGGTAAGTCACTTTATGAGGAAGATCTGGTTGAAACAGCGAAAAAACTAACCGCCGATGCAAAAGCACGCGGTGGCTCAATTCCTGTTCCAACTGATATTGTTTGTGCAAAAGAGTTTGCAGAAACAGCAGAGGCTACATTAAAAGGTGTCAGTGAATGTGCAGATGACGATATGATTTTTGATATCGGCCCTGACTCAGCTGCTGCGCTTGCAGATGTGATTAAAAATGCGGGCACAATTGTCTGGAATGGCCCGGTAGGTGTATTTGAGTTTGACCAGTTTGGTGAAGGTACCAAAACCATTTCAATGGCGATTGCAGAGTCCCCTGCGTTCTCTATTGCAGGTGGTGGTGATACTTTGGCTGCGGTTGATAAATATAATATTTCTGACAAGGTTTCTTATATTTCAACGGGTGGTGGTGCGTTCCTTGAGTTTCTAGAAGGCAAAGAATTACCCGCTGTTGCGATTCTGGAAGAAAGAGCTAAAGGTTAATACTAAATGAGGCAGCTGCCTCGGATTGATGTTTCGCTTAAAGCGTCGTCAGCCCTAGTTTATAAACTGGGCTGACGATGAATAACGTAGTGAAATTAAAAGTAGTAGATTGTAATTGAGTAGTAAAAACAAAGAGGAGTTTCTACCTTGCGTAGAACTAAGATAGTAGCAACCCTGGGTCCGGCCACAGACGACCAACAAACAATAGACAGACTTGTAAAAGCCGGTGTCGATGTTGTGCGTTTAAATTATTCCCATGGTAGTCATGAAGAACAGGCGAAACGCGTTGAAAAGGTGCGCCGTGCAGCTAATAAGTTAAATCGTGTTGTAGGCGTACTTGCAGACTTGCAGGGGCCAAAAATTAGAACAGAAAGATTTGTCGATGGAAAAGTTTTTCTGAATGAAGGAGATAAGTTTTTCCTGGATGCAGAATTAGACCCAACAGCAGGTACTAAAGACGGCGTTGGTATAACCTATAAAAGTTTACCTGGTGATGTTAAACCAGGTAATCGACTCGTGCTTGATGATGGCCGTATGTTGCTTGATGTTGAGAATGTCGAAGGCTTAAGAATTAACTGTGTCGTTGCACACAGTGGTCATTTGTCAGATAAAAAAGGTATTAATCTACAGGGTGGTGGCTTATCAGCGCCCGCATTAACTGATAAAGATAAAGAGGATATTAAATCTGCGGCAAAGATTGAAGCAGATTATATTGCCATTTCTTTTCCCAAGTCGGCAGATGATATACATCAGGCGCGTACTTTACTGCGTGATGCCGGTGGTCATGGGGCGATTGTTTCGAAAATTGAACGTGCAGAAGCCCTTGATTGTATTGATGAAATTATTGAGGCATCTGATGTTATTATGGTTGCCCGAGGAGATTTGGGTGTTGAAATAGGTGATGCTGAATTACCCGCGGTGCAGAAGGATCTAATAGCTAAAGCGCGTAGTATGGATCGTGTGGTTATCACAGCAACACAGATGATGGAGTCGATGATAGAAAACTCGATTCCAACTCGTGCTGAAGTATTTGATGTGGCCAATGCGGTTCATGATGGTACGGATGCGGTGATGCTTTCAGGTGAAACCGCAGCGGGTAAGTATCCTGTTGAAACGGTAGAGGCAATGGGGCGTATTTGTGAGTCTGCCGAACAGCATCCAAGAGCGAAAGTATCTGATCACCGAATGGAACTAACTTTCGGGCGAGTTGATGAAGCGCTGGCTATGGCAACTATGTATACTGCCAACCACTTAAATGTAGATGCTATTGCCGCATTAACAGAATCGGGTTCTACCGTATTATGGATGTCACGTATAAGCTCGGGAATTCCGATTTATGCAATGACACGGCATCAGGAAACACGCCGTAAGGTAACGCTTTATCGCGGTGTCTACCCAACCAGTATCGATTTCGATCAGGTGGGTGATTACAATATCAGCTCGACGGTCGCCTGTCTGTTAAAAGAGAAAGGCATTGTGGATGATGGTAATCGTATTATCATTACCCGTGGTGACGCCCTGGGTGATTCAGGCGGTGGTACGAATGCAATGAAGGTGATCACAATTGGTGATGTGTGCGATACATTCAACTGAAAAGTGACTATAAATAGCTAGATAGTAGGTCGGTTAGTAAAGTAGTTCTGATTAATCAGGCCGACAAAAACGTAAATTTAATTTTTGAAATAATAAACCTTAACCCTAAGGAGTAAATAACATGGCATTAATCTCATTACGCCAATTACTGGATCACGCAGCGGAAAACAGCTACGGTATGCCAGCTTTTAATGTAAACAATATGGAGCAGGTGCATGCCATCATGCAAGCTGCTGATGAAGCAAACAGCCCGGTCATTATGCAGGGGTCTGCGGGTGCACGTTCATATGCGGGCGAACCGTTCCTGCGTCACTTAATTTCTGCAGCAATTGAAATGTATCCACACATTCCTGTTGTTATGCATCAGGATCACGGCTCAGAGCCAGCAGTATGTTTGCGTTCAATCCAGTCAGGTTTTTCATCTGTAATGATGGATGGTTCTTTAATGGCTGACATGAAGACTCCTTCTTCTTTTGAGTATAATGTTGCAGTTACTAAAGAAGTTGTAAAAATGGCTCACGCCGGTGGTGTTTCTGTTGAAGGCGAGCTTGGTTGCCTGGGTTCTCTGGAAACCGGTGAAATGGGTGAAGAAGATGGCCACGGTGCAGAAGGCAAGCTTGATTTAGATATGTTGTTAACCAGTGTTGATGAAGCGGCTGACTTTGTTGAGCAAACAAATGTTGATGCACTTGCAATTGCAATTGGTACTTCACACGGTGCTTACAAATTTACTAAAGAGCCTACAGGCGAAGTTTTACGTATTGACCGTATTGAAGAAATTCATGCTAAATTACCCAATACTCATCTGGTAATGCACGGCTCATCTTCAGTGCCTCAGGAATGGTTGAAAATTATCAATGACTTTGGTGGAGACATGGGTCAAACCTACGGTGTACCCGTTGAAGAAATTGTTAATGGTATTAAATCAGGTGTTCGTAAAGTAAATATCGACACGGATTTACGTATGGCATCTACTGGTTCAGTGCGCCGTCACCTGCAGGAAAATCCATCTAACTTTGACCCACGTAAATTCCTTAAAGAATCTACAGCGGCAATGAAAGATATCTGTAAAGCGCGTTTCGAAGCATTCGGAAGTGCGGGTAATGCAGACAAAATTAAAGTTTCTTCATTAGAAACAATGATTGATTTCTACAAGTAAAACTTAAATTTATTTGTTGTTAAAAAGGGAGGCTTCGGCCTCCCTTTTTTATGTGCAAGCTGTTTGCTTTTTTTAAGTAACTAAGCAGATTCCTTTGCTTGCAAGTGAGAAACATTTGTATGATTGATTTGCTCGGGGAAAGAGAGCCAAAAAGCGGCGCTCTTTCCCCGATGGAGATGTACCATAGCAGTTATGTATGAAGTAAATCTTTTGTTTTGTGAAACGCTACTTATGCTTGCTATCAGCCGCATGGGTTAAATACAGAGCAAGACCAATAAGTGCAATACCTGCAGCAAAAGCCAGCAAATCCAGCGGTGAGGCAAAATGCATTTCCAGTGCGTGCTCAAAATATTTAACAATTAATATCATTACAATAACTTTAGATAAGCGAGCTTTAAGATCATCCAGGCTGTGTATCACCAGTACCTGTGAAGCATTGTCTGCGTTTTCAGCTTCATCAATTTTGCTGATAAATAATTCATAAAGACCTAAAGCAAATATAAGTAAAACAATGGCTAAAAGGTAGCCATCTATTAGCTCAACAACATGGGTAATGGTGGTGCTTCTTAAGGCGAGTCGAGATTCATCATCGAGAGAAGGGTAATCTAGTAAATGGATTATCATATAGGCTGAATCGACTGATGCCATATAGAACATGGCAAGGCTTGAAACCAGGCTGATAATAACCGCAGCTAATACGACCAGGCGACTTTTCCAGAGAAAGCTTTCAAATATTTTTTCCATAGGACTTTATTAAAACCACAATAATTGTAAAAATTGTCATTTTACCTGATTTGTAATTTATTGTGAGTCGTATTACTGTGCGTTATGAAATTAACTGAGAGACAAATATGTTAGAGCAACTAACTGAGTTAAGTGGTGATCTGGCCGGAATACTTTGGGGAAGCTGGATTACATTAGTTGTACTTTTGGGAGTGGGTTTATATTTAACCATTCGGCTGGGCTTAGTGCAGATAAAAGGCTTCAGGCATTCTGTGCGTATTATACAGGGTAAATACGCACGTGCAGATGACAAAGGTGATGTTAGTCATTTTCAGGCCTTATCAACAGCGCTATCCGCTACGGTGGGTACAGGTAATATCGCCGGCGTTGCCACGGCAATTACCCTGGGAGGGCCCGGGGCACTATTCTGGATGTGGGTAACCGCTTTCCTGGGTATGGCGACGAAATTCACCGAAAGTACCCTGGCCCTAAAGTTTAGGGAAATAGACAAGCAGGGTGTCTCCGGCGGCCCAATGTATACTTTATTGCATGGTTTGAAAATGAAACGCACGGCGATGTTTTTTGCTTTTTTTGCCGCGGTTGCCTCTTTTGGAATTGGCAATCTGGTGCAGGTAAATTCAGTTGTTGATGGGCTGGTCTTTATTGAGCCACAAATTAAAAGTTATAACTGGCTAGTTGGCGTTGTTATGGCGATGTTAGTCGGGCTGGTTATACTGGGAGGCGTGAAGCGAATCGCAAAAGTCGCCGGTACAATTGTGCCTTTTATGGCCATAGTCTACATATCGGTGGCGTTTATTGTTCTACTTAATGAATATGAGCAAATACCCGATGCGATTTTTATTATTTTCAATCACGCCCTTAACCCATGGGCCGTAGGTGGTGCCGCGGTAGGTGAGGCAATTCGCTGGGGGGTCGCAAGGGGCCTGTTTTCAAATGAGGCGGGTTTAGGTTCATCACCCATGGCCCATGCGGCTGCAACTACAAATGAGCCAGTGCGTGAGGGCCTGGTGGCAATGATGGAGCCATTTGTCGATACCCTGGTCATCTGTAGCATGACAGGTCTTGCAATTGTGGTGACTGGTGCCTATATAACAGCACCAGAGAGTGTTACTGGTGCTTCATTAACAGCCTATGCTTTTAGCCAGTCCATAGGTGATGCCGGTGCAGTTATTGTTGGGGGTGGTTTGGCGTTGTTTGCTTTTTCAACCATTATTGCCTGGTCGTATTATGGTGACCGCAGTGTTAAATTTATGTTTGGTGAAAAAGCGGTGTTACCTTATCGGGTGATCTATACATTGTTAATTGTCGTAGGTGCGGTTGTGCCACTAAAATTGGTATGGAATATTGCCGATGTAACCAATATATTAATGGCGATACCTAATTTAATTGCATTAATATTGTTAAGTGCCCTGGTTAAGAAAATGAAAGACGAATACTTTGAACAACATAAATAACGTACAAAATATATAAAGACTTATTTAATTGTAGGCGCTCCTTCAGGTGTACCTGCAAAAGAAATACACATTTATTTTAATAAACAAACGGGAGAAATTATGTCTGAATTAGAAATAGAAGAATTACATGTAGGTGAAGGTGCGGAAGCCGGTGCAGGTAAAGGTGCTGAAATGGTTGTGGTGCATTACACGGGCTGGTTAACCGATGGTACAAAATTTGATTCAAGCCTTGATCGTAATGATCCATTCAGTTTTACCCTGGGTGTCGGTCAGGTAATTAAAGGTTGGGATGAAGGTGTAAAAGGTATGAAGGTCGGTGGCAAGCGTAAGCTCACCATTCCGCCTGAAATGGGTTATGGTGCAAATGGTGCGGGTGGGGTTATTCCGCCGAATGCAACATTGGTGTTTGAGGTTGAGTTGTTAGATATTCGTTAATACGGATCTTTATAAAATAAAAAAAGCGAGCAGTGCTCGCTTTTTTTATTTATTTTTAGAATTTAATTGAAGTTTAAGAAGTTGTTGAATATATACAACGCTTATCGGTTGATTAAATAGCGTTTTTAAAACGGGATAGTCAGCAAAGTTCTCTATTTCGGTTTGATTATCAATTAGTGAATTTTGCATAGTCGAAGAATGAGAGTTAAGTATTATGGCGCTAATTTTAAGATTGTATTTTTCAATGGCCGCTATGCTTAATAATGCCTGATTCACACTGCCAAGTCGGTCTTCAATAACCAGTACAACAGGCAGCTTTAATTTTTTGGCAAGGTCAGCATTAAGTGCGTTTTCGCAAATAGGAGAATAAAAACCACCGGCACCTTCGACGATAAGAAAACTGTCATTATCTGTTTCATAAGTACAGGCAGAAACCAGATTTTCAAGGTTTAGGGATTTTCCTGATTCTCTTGCGGCAATTTGCGGTGAAATAGCAGGTGCAAATCGGTATGGACAAACAGTATCTAAAGATTGGTTTGCCTGTGATGCTTTTAATAATAAATCAGCGTCACTGGGATGCAGGATGCCTTTAATTAATTTACAGCCCGTTTCAATTGGTTTTCTTGGAATGACATTGATGCCGCAGGATTTTAATTCAGCTGCAATTTGGCAGGCAACGTAGGTTTTGCCTACATTGGTATCGGTGCCTGTTATGAAAAGGCCTTTCATAAACAAAGTTAAGTCATCAGTCGCAAGTCGTAAGTCAAAGCATGCAGTTTGTGCCTGTTGTTTTTTTTTACGACTTATGACTTATGACTTTGTTAGCCTCTCAAGTGCTTCTTTGTATTTTTCCGCGGTTTTATCAATAATTTCCTGTGGTAGTTCAGGCCCCGGGGGGCTCTTATCCCAGTCTAAGGTTTCAAGGTAATCACGTACAAATTGCTTATCGAAGCTCATTGGGCTGCTGCCGGGTTTATATTGATCGGCTGGCCAGAAACGGGAGGAATCCGGTGTTAACACTTCATCAATTAAAACCAGCTGATTATTTTTATCAACGCCAAATTCAAATTTAGTATCGGCAATAATAATGCCCCGTGCCAGGGCATACTCTGCGGCTTCCTTATAAAGTTGCAGGCTAATCTGTTTTATCTGGCGTGCCAGATCTTCACCGAGTAATTTTTCAGTGGCTGCATAATCAATGTTTTCGTCATGTTTACCTACATCTGCTTTACTGGAAGGTGTGTAAATGGGCTCGGGTAATTTATCGGCAATTTGTAAACCAGTGGGTAAGTTAATGCCACAGATAGCACCGGTTTTCTGATAGTCTTTCCAGCCCGAGCCTATAATATAGCCTCTGACAATGGCTTCTATGGGCAGGGCTTTTAATTTCTTTACCACCATTGCGTGTTTGGTGACGGAGTGACGTTCCTGCGCATCCGTAATTATTTCTTCCAGGGGTATATCAGCCAGATGATTCGGAATTATGTGTTCTAATTTATTTAACCAGAATCGCGTTACATCATTCAGGATGGTGCCTTTTTCTGGAATGGCTGATGGCATAACAACATCGAAAGCGGAAATGCGATCACTGGTGATTATCAGCATATGATCATCATCTATGTCATAGATATCGCGGACTTTACCTTTATGGCGTAATTTGAGGTTGCTGATATGACTGGTGTGCAGGCTCATGGTGGATATTGTCGGTTAAATAAGGAGTAGGTATTTTACTCGAATATGTACTTGGTCGCGAGTGGAATACTGGGATATGTCAGGTTTTAGCCAGTAGCGGGCATTAGTTGTTATAAAAAAACTTTGCCACAGAGGCACAGATGTTTAAACACCCGCTTCAGGGTGTAAGCAGCTATTTGTAAAAAGTATTTTATTTAACAAACATATCCCTAAGCTCGCGTCGGAGTATTTTGCCAACATTGGTTTTCGGAACCTCAGAAACAAACTCAATATGCCTGGGGATTTTGTAACGGGTAAGAGTTAATTCACAGTGGGTACGAATATCCTCTTCGGTGATCTGTTTGTTCTGGCAAACTATTATGGCCATAACCACTTCACCACATTTATCATCGGGGATACCAATAACCCCAACTTCAATAACATCTATGTGACTTGCTATTGTCGCTTCAACCTCATTTGGGTAAACATTGAAACCGGATACATTAATCATATCTTTTTTACGATCTACAATTTGAAAATAACCTTGCTCATCCATAAATCCGATATCACCGCTGTGAAACCAGCCGTTGTTATCAATCACTAAAGCGGTTTCTTCCGGGAGATTATAATAACCCTGAGTAACCTGAGGCCCTTTTATGCAAATCTCACCATTTTCTCCAGGCGGTAAAATATTATTATCATCATCCATAATACATACATCAGTGGAAGGTATAGGTAAGCCAATTTTTGCATTATAAGATTTGAGAGTTAAAGGATTAATGCAAACAGCAGGTGAGGTTTCGGTTAAACCGTATGCCTCTAGCAAAGGTTGGCCGGTTACTTTTTTCCATTTATCCGCAACACTTTTTTGTACCGCCATGCCACCGCCCAGGGTTATTTTATAATTAGAAAAATCGATATCGGAAAATCCTGGTGTATTTAATAAGCCATTAAATAATGTGTTGACTCCGGTGATGGCGCTGAATTTTGAATGTTTTAGTTCTTTAACAAAATTTTTCATATCGCGGGGGTTAGTGATTAGATAATTTAGTCCGCCCATTTTCATAAAAAACAGGCAGTTCGCGGTTAATGAAAAAATATGATAAAGAGGTAAGGCGGTAATAACTATTTCTTTTCCTCTTTCTACAAAAGGTCCTATCCATTCAGAAACCTGTTGCAAGTTGGCAACCATATTGCCATGTGTGAGTATGGCGCCTTTTGCAACACCGGTTGTACCACCGGTATATTGTAAAAATGCGTAATCTTGCAGGTTTAAAGTGGGTCGGATATATTTTTCTGCATCACCTTGCGACAGACACTCTTTAAAATCCAAACTACCAGGCAATGAAAAATCTGGCACCATCTTTTTTACATGTTTAACGACAAGATTGATAATCGCCGATTTTGGAAATGCAAGCATATCCCCCATGCGTGTCACAATGATATTCTTTATCGGCGTATCGTTTATGACCTGTTGTAGTGTTGATGCAAAATTTTCCAGTACGATAATGGTGGTAGCTTCAGAGTCACATAACTGATGTTTTAGTTCTTTGCTGGTATAAAGCGGGTTGGTGTTAACAACCGTGAGACCCGCACGAAGAGCTGCAAATATGGAAATCGGATTTTGTAACAGGTTAGGAATCATTATGGCGATTTTATCGCCCTTGTTCATTGCTAACTGATTTTGTAAAAAAGAGGCAAGCTTCTGGCTTGCCAGGTTCATTTCCTGAAAACTGAGGTTTTTTCCATAATTATAAAAACAGGGGTTGTCGGAATATTCGGAGCAGGCCTGTTCGAATACATCAACCAGTGAATCATAGACGGTTAAATCAACCTCATGGGGAATGCCTTCTGGGTAGCTGGAATACCATGCATGGTTCATACGACTCTCCTTTAGATTATTTACACATTGCACTGTTATTCTAGGACAGTAAATCGAATACGTATAGTGATTGAGTCGAAATTTAGCGGTTTTAGAAAATGACAGGTGCCGCTTGTTCTTGCAGGTTATGGGGCCAGAAAGCCTGTTTTAACATAATTGACAGGAATAGCTCAGATTCAAGCCAGTTAGTTAGCCAATGGCGTAATGCGGGATAAGGGGATGATTCAAACCACTGGATATCAACCATGGCAAATTGTCGAATGAAGGGTAGCAGTGCAACATCTGCTAAGGAGACGGTGTTGTTAATTAAGAATGATTGATGACATAGCCTTTGCTCAAGCAGAGCTAAAAAGCGTTCCCCCTGTTGTCTGTAAAACAGGGGGGGATTTTCTGGAAATCGATCTGAATATTTATAATGATCCAGGTCCAACTTAAACTGACCATCATTCTGTTGAATAAGCGTATCTATTTCAGCCTGGTGTGAGTTTTGAAGCCAGTGGTGGGGGTCATTTTGTTTTAGGGACCACAACATAATGTCCAGGCTTTCATCTATTACAGCCCCATCTGTATCGACTAAAACAGGTACAGTTCCTTTGCTTGATGCCTGTAACATAGCTGTAGGTTTGTTGCTTAAAGCCACTTCCCTTATTTCGACCCTGATATTGCTATAGCGAATTGCCATGCGTGCTCGCATGGCGTAGGGGCAGCGCCTAAAACTATAAAGTACGGGCAGGGTCTTTTTTGTCATACAGACAAAGGTAGCATTTAATGAAATATACCGATCTAACTATAAAGCGTTTTCACAGGGCGTGCTGTTTTCACCAAACTTCTGCTCCAGGTATTCGATAATGTCATTAGATTCATATAACCATATGGTCTCATTTTCATTGTCGATCCGCAGGCAAGGCACTTTAATTTCACCGCCGCCGGCTAAAAGATCAGCTCTATCGGGGTTGGCCTGGGCATTTCTGGTTTGTATATTTAAATTGAGTCGTTTGAATGCGCGACGCGCTTTAAGGCAGAATGGGCAGGCATAGAATTGATAAAGAGACATCGAGGCGGTTGCCTTATCTACACAAGCCTGGCTCTCCCGGTTACGTTTCTGTTTGAATATGGGTATAAAAAAGCTAATAAAAATAACAAGGTGGCCAAGGCTTTCTCGAAGTAACTTTAATAACATATTCGTGTCCGGAGTATTTGAAAGAAGGCCATTTTAACTCAATCGTATACTCCTTGGCAAAATTTGGCGTCTGTTGTATTTAACCTAGAAAGATCAGTTGACCGCACATTTATAGCGCAACCTCTTGATGCGCCTGGCAAATTCACAAATCTGCTTATCACCAATAAGGTGACCACGCATTTTTTGAATTCACTATGCACATCAAGAGCTTATACTCTAAACGCACTTTCAACTGATCTTTCTAGGTTTAATGAAAGTAGTAATGATAACGTAGTTGAGCTGCCGTAAAATTCGCATCTCTTTGGCGTTGCCGCTGAATGAATATCTGTATCGCGTGATTTTGTGTCGAAAGATAAAGTGTAAAAATAAGCGCGTGACTATAGCCCATAGCTACTCCCCCCCTATCTGTGGCGTGCCTGGTTAAATCATTAGGTAGAGCGAGTTTACGCCAATTGAGCCGAGCAATAAAACGACATTGTGCATGTTCGTCAGGCTGAGAAATATCGATGTTATAAAATATGCGGCCAGTGTGGCCATTAGTTCTGCTTGAGGATTTTATTTTCCATCCTCTGTAAGGAAGAGTCTTGGCCCAACTACACTACTTAGGCATTCGTCTTCCGCTTTTTTTTGCGTAGTGTATCGGGTTAATCCATTCAGTTTTTCTCCAATTTGAGTCATAGTATATTAGCAGTTATAGTTTGCTATGTAATAAAGAAATAATATGATTATGGCTAATTATGTGGTGCTGATTAAATTGTTGGCATAATTTTTCCGGGGAAATAATTTAAATGCGATTAATAAGGTCTGAATTTTCAGTGTGTAAAATAATGTTGCTATGCATTAGTTTAGCAATATCGGGATGTACTAATATGTTTTTTCAGCCATTAAGGCAACATCTGGCGTCCCCTGAGCAATATAAAATTGATTATGAAGATATTTATTTTAAAGAGAGGGGAGGGCTTAATTTGCATGGCTGGTGGTTTCCCGGTTTGTCTTCTGCTACTCAGCCCGTTAGAGGAACCGTTATTTTTTTGCATGGCAATGGTGAAAATATCAGCACCCATTCGGGGATGGTGTATTGGCTAACCCAGTATCAATTTGATGTGTTTATATTTGATTATCGGGGATATGGTAAATCTGAAGGGGATGTTCAACTAGAAGGCATAATTGAAGACATTACTAGTGCAAGAAAATATGTTGATTCCCGTGAGCATAAGAGTAATAAGTTATTCGTTATAGGGCATAGTCTGGGAGCCAGTTTGGGAATTGTTAACCTGGCGAAGAACGCGGATACGGTCGATGGAATTATTCTGGTATCCCCTTTTAGTGATTATAGAAAGATAACGCGAGAGGTGATGTCAAATTCCTGGTTAACCTGGGCATTTCAGTGGCCCGTGTCTATGGCCATGAGTACTGAATACAACCCTATAGATTTCGTAGACGGGCTGCCAGAGGTGCCTAAGGTTTTTATCTATAGTGCTGAAGATAAGATGATTAATTCTGAGCATAGTAAAGCGTTGTATAAAAAGGCGTCTGAACCTAAATATCTGGAAGCGGTTAATGGGCATCACAATAGTATTTTTGTGCAAAAAGAGAGCCAGCAAATTATTCTTAACTATCTTCAGCAATGGTCTAAATAATCTGGTTTATTAAGTTTTTATCCAATAAAAGCTGTTTTAAAGATTGAACATCTGCGTCAGTGTAGTCAGTAGATTCAGCTTGCTCCCAGACCGGCCTGGGCCAGCAAAAATCATTTTTATGTCGACCAATAATATGCACGTGTAGCTGGGGCACTATATTGCCGATGGTGGCGATATTGAGTTTGTCAGTTTTAAAATGCTCTTCTACGAAGTGAGCAAGAAGGCTAATAGATGAATTTACGCGCGATTGCTGAGCGGTGGGCATTTTATATAGCTCTACTTCCCGTGTGTCCGGCACCAGAATAAACCAGGGTATCAGGGCATTTTTATGAAGTAATAAAACGCTATCTTGCATTTGTCCCAATATATAACAACCTGTCTGTAGTTGAGGGTGTAATTTAAGTGTCATTAGCTATCTCCTTTCATAGCATAATCAAGTTGTACAATCTGTAGGGTTTCACCATTCTGCCAATGCTCTGAATTGCTTAGTAAGCCAAGGGTTATCATTATATGGATGCCCTCAATATCTGCATATTCCATTAAGTTTTTGCGGAGTTCCTCAAATACATTTCGGTCAATTTTAATACTTGTTTCCAGTTGGTGTGCATTAAAAGTCATCAGGCCCAGTTCATGGAGGTCAGCGTTTATGAGTGGATAATCAGGCGCTTGCTCAACCTGGTTGAAATCAATGGATACTTTAGTATCAATATTGTGCAGAAAAGGCTGATTTAAAATGCGACCTTGTATGCTGAGCTTACGACCTGTCTGCTGTGCATTGTGAGATATGGCCTGTTGTAAGGAGTAAAGGTGGCTCCAGTTATTCACGGGAAAGCTAAGTGTTTGAATTTTCATTACTTTTAAAAGTCTTTTTTTAGTGAGGTGGGGTAGATGGATAATAGTTTAAAAAGTAGCACGGTTCTGGACTAATATTAAGTATGTTAAAGTGTTTTTAACGATAGAAAATGAGTCACTTATCTTATGGCTCATAAGGATTTCAGGATGTACTTAAGTCGTAAAATGATTAAAAAAACAAATCCAGTTCAGTGTTTGGTGATGATTATATCACTTACATTTTTATTTATAGCAAACGTACAAGCGACAATTAGCCTCGATAAAACCTATAAGCCAGAGGCAGGAAAGTCATTTGGAAATATAGTCGCCATGGCCCAACTAGCAGATGATGTCATAGTGGCAGTTGATAAGGACGCTGGGCAACTAATTCAACTATCTGATGACGGCATAATCCATAAGTCATTAAGTAAATCATCAAAAATATTTAGTTCGACAAGTATCGGTGGCTTGAGCAGGGCGGGTGAAGATATGCTCGCAGTGAGTAATACCAGTGATAATCGATTTGCCATTATTACACGTGATGGTGAGCTTGTTACCCGCATGGGACAAAGTGGCTCCAGTGCGGGTGAAATATCAGACCCACGAGGTATTGCTTATTCAACTAATAGACGTATCTATATTGCGGATTCTGAAAATAATCGAATATCTGTATTCGGTGCTGATGGTGTGTTTATTTCTAGTCTGGGTAAAAGAGGGCTTAAAGAAAGCCAGCGATTAAGAAGGCCGTCGCAGGTTTATATCGACAGTGAAGAAAGAATTTATGTATTTGAAAATACCAATCAGGGACGGCTTGTAATATTTAACCCTGGTGGAAATATTATTAAGCGACTGAGTCATAAAGAGCTTGAAAAATTATTGGGGGTAACGCTTAACCTGACCGCAATGACGATTGATAGCGCGGGTCTCATTTATTTAGCTGATTCAGAAAATGGAAGAGTTTACCAGCTTGACTGGGAGAGAGAGGAAAAACTGAATGCATTTGGAAGCAAAGGTGAAGAGCGGGCCCAGTTTAATAAGATAACGTCTTTGCTCGTTTTAAATGATGGTCGGGTTGCTGTAGCAGATAGTGAAAATAAGAAAATAGAGATATATAAAATTCCACTGCACTCTCGAATTGTGGCTGAGCAAATACGTTTGCCAACGGTTACACGATACCTGCCGATTAAAATGAAATGTGACAAAGCATATCGATTAGATGATGGTGGGGCCCTGTGTTTAAATCGAGATAAAAAAAATGTCAGAATTTATTCAGATAAAAGTAAACTGGTTAAGGAGTTTGCAAGTTTAAAAAATCCACGTGCAGCTTCGGTAAATAAAAATAAAATCGTTATTATTGATGGTGAACGAATCAAAATTTATAACGCAAATGGAGAGGCGGAATTTGAGGGCAAGGGTTATGGTGGGAGTGGCTCAGGTGCAGGTAAATTAAGCTCCCCTGAGTCGGTGTTTATACGGCACGACGCTATATATGTCGCAGACACGGGGAATAGACGTATACAGTTGTATTCAAGTGATGGTGTTTATCTGGATAAAATTGAAAGTGACAAAAGTGGAAAGAAAAAAATATTTTCTGAACCAATAGCCGTTGTGGTTGACGCACAGGGTAATATATTTGTTGCCGATAAAGGGAAAAATAAACTTCTGGTTTTTTCAAAAGATCGTAAGTATTTATATTCTTTAGGTGGAAAAAATAAAAAATATGCGCCATTTAAAGAGATATATGATTTAGCAATGGATTCAGATAATAATTTATACGTATTATGTGGAACAGAAAATAATCGATATAGGGTGCAGGTCTTTAATGGGCCAAAAAAAATCATGTCTTTTGCTTCACCGCATGAGTCTGATGCAGGGCTTGAAGAGCCAAAAAATATTAGTGTGGCCAATTCTAAACGAACCCTGGTAGGTGTTTACGATAAAGAAAAAAAACGTCTTTTAAATTTTAGTTATTTACAGGTGCCCGCAAAAGTAGGTGGTTTAACGGTTGTGGGTAGTGTGAAAAAAACCGATATTAGCTGGTCAGCTGCTCCGGGCACATTTATAAAGGGTTACAATATTTATGGCGCAAATATTGAAAATGGTGAATATAAATTTGTAACACAGGTCTATGAAAATAAGGCTGTGATTAAACATGATGGCAAAGTCGCTAATTCTTTTTATAAAGTAAATGCGTTTACCGGTCTGGGGTCGCAGGGGAAATTTTCACGTATAGAGGAAGATGTTTTTATTAAAGGCTATAAACTATTCAAGAATGATGAGTATGCGAAGGTTGTAGAGGTTTTTAAAACGGCATTAACAAAAAATGTTGAGCAACCCGAAATGCTTAAATATATTGGATTAAGTTTATTAGAAACAAATGCGCTTGATGCGGCTATCCATGCGTTTCGTGAAATGTCGAATTTTAAAGGTTTTGAAAGCGAAGGTTTAAATCTGCAAATTAAAGCCCTGGTAGCAGCGCAAGATTATATTGCTGCAAAAGCAATTATTGATAAAGTGATTGAAGAAAAAACTGCCGCAGATGACACGTATGTGTTTTGTGGGGAGTTAAGTTTGAAACTAGGCGATCCCATTGGTGCTGTAACCTGTCTTGAAGAAGCAATATTACGTAACGATAAAAATATAGAAGCACACTTTTTAATGGGTGATGCCTATGTGAAACTGGGTATTGTTGATAAGGGTCTTATTGAATTTGACAGGGCTGCTGAAATTGCACCTGATAATGCAGACGTCTGGTTTCGTAGTGGCCTCGTAATGCGTGAACTGGAAAAACCAGATGTGGCAATTGAACGGTTTAAAAAAGCCCTTTCAGTTGACAAAAAACATATGCGAGCAAAGTTGGCATTAGCAAAAACATGGCTAGATAAAAAAGATTATGCGCAGGTAAAAACCATTGCAATATCTTTGGCAGGGGAAAAAATAACAGCAGCTGAAGGCCAGTATTTAATTGGGCTTGTTGCTCTGGCCGAAGGTAAAAATGGAGAAGCCTTGCTGGCACTGAATAAGGCCACACGGCTAGATAAGAAACATGCAACAGCCTGGCTTGCATTAGCCGATGTCTATTTATTGATGGGGCAGAAAACAAAGTTAAAACCGACTCTTGAGTCTGCCGTTAAAGCTAACCCTTTATCATTTGATGCGATGCTCAGACTAGGACAGTTGGAGTTTGATCTGCTGCAATATGAGGCGGCCATTATGCCACTTCAAAATGCAGTTAAGATTCGTAGAGATGATTATGCTGTAAGGATGTTGTTAGCTAAGGCGTTGTTTGAATCTAAGGACTACAACGGGGCATTTTATCAGGCGAAAAAAGCGGGAAAACTAAAGCCAGATGAAATAGCACCTATAGTGTTGTTGTCATCAGTTTTAAATGAGCAGGGTAAAATTGGCAAGTCAATTGATTTAATGAAACAGGCGATGAAAAAAAAGCCAAACTCATTAGAGTTAACCCTGGGGCTGGGTGAGCTTTATAGCGAAAACAATCTATTTGATAAGGCAAAAAGCTTGCTAGAAAAAGCAGCAGTGTTAGATGCAGGCTTTTATAAACCACATGTGTTATTGGGAAGTTTGTTTTTGAAGCGTAGATTATTTGATAAATCGATTGCGGCATATGATAAAGCAGTTTCACTTGAGCCCAGTGCAGATAATAAACTGTTGCTTGATAAGGCATATGCAGAAAAGAAAAGATCACTTGAGTTTAAATCGAATGCACCACAGATAGTATTGAAAGACATAAAACTGGAGAAAATTTTTTCAGCAGCATATAAGCAATATACTAATAAACCCGTGGGTAGAATTCGCGTACAAAATACCAGTGGCACAGATTATGGAAATTTAAAACTAACTTTTTCTATCAAAGGTTATATGGATTTTCCAACTACAACAGATATTTCCAGGTTAGCAGCAAATGAAACTTTGGAGATAGATTTACTGGCCTCATTTAACAATCAAATTCTGGAAATAGATGAAGATACCGGGGTGCAGGTAGAGGTGGCATTGAATTTTGTCCGTGATGGAAAAAATGATGCGATAAGGTTGACTCAGCCTATGACTATTTATGGTAAAAACGCCATTCTTTGGTCAAAAGCAAATATGGTCGGCTCCTTTGTAACACCAAAAGACGATACATTGCGTGACTTTGTGCGTCAGGCTATTAATGAAAGTAAACCTGAATCTGGACCATTGAGTGATAATATTGTTACAGCAATGACATTGTTTGATGTTTTTAGTGCGCACGGTATTCGCTATGTCATAGATCCAAATAGCCCCTATTCAGAAGTTGAAAACAATCGTGTTGATTATGTCCAGTTTAGTCGAGAAACCTTAAAAATTAAAAGTGGAGATTGTGATGACCTGTCAGTGTTAATGAGTGCGGGTCTGGAAAACCTGGGGGTTAATACGGCCATTCTTGATGTGCCGGGGCATTTATTGATAATGTTTGATTCAGGCCTTAGTGTGGCTGAAAAAGACCGTATTAGTTTACAGGACAGTTTGATGGTTGAGCGTGATGGTAATATCTGGATACCCTTAGAGGCGACCATGATAGGCACCTCTTTTGCAGAAGCCTGGACTGAAGGTGCGCGTAAATATTTTAAATTCAAGAAAGATAAATCACTTAAAGTAATAGCACTTATGAACGCATGGAAAGAATACCTTCCAGTAACACTAAAGCCAGCTGCTTATTCAATTAAAGTGCCGAATGAAAGCAGAGTTAAACCGTTGGTAAATCGTGAGCAAAATATTTTATTGCAGAAAAGTCTGGCGCGTCTTGTAAAACCGTATGAGATTATTGCGGATTTGCATCCGGATAACATAAATGCATTAATGCAGGTTGCCATAATATATGCAAAGAATGGCCTGTATTCCCAGGCAGATAAAACATTTGATAAAATTCTTAAGAGGAGTCCCGATAATAGTGCGGTACATAATAACCGAGGTAATATATTTTACTCGAAAGGTGAATTTGATCGGGCAGTTGAAACGTACAGTTATGCGGAACAACTATCGGCGAATGATCCAGGAGTGAAAGTTAATATGGCGATGTCATATTATCAGCTGGGTCAACTCGCGGATGCAAGATCAAAATTTGATGAAGCTCGCATTATCAGTCAGGATGTGGTTGAAGAATATGCGGGTCTAAGTCAGTTACTCAGTCAGTAGTTATTAATTCAAATGGAGATGAAAATGAAAGTTCTAATTTTATTATGCGTGATTTTTATATCAATGCCAATACATGCCCAAACAGATAAACCTGAAGGGGCCGTTTTGGCGGAAAAACAGAATGCTTTTAAAGGTCTGTTCTATAAAGTGTGGAGTAAATTTAAATCACTGAGTCCTAAAAAAGAAAATGAAGTGCGAAAGGTTGCTGTAACGATGGGGGTTCGCGGTGCAGAAACAACTAGTACGATTCTTGAACCTTACTGGAAGGATGATAAAACTAATGATAAGCAATTTATGCAACAGTTAGAAGATTTTGCGCAGGCGCAAACTTTGGCTGATAAAGGTGATATGGCGAATTCCAATAAAGCCTTTAATGGGTTCATAGATAAATATCCACAGAGTGATTTAAAACCAAATGCACAATTTGCTGAGGCACTTACAATGGGGGCGATGGGTAAAGCATTAGAAAGTAAGCGTTCATTTAAAGTGTTTATTGACGAAAATCCTGAGCATCCATTAGTGAGTGATGCAAAACAGGTTATGCAGGAATTGGTGCCACTCTAAGACAGTTTGTAGTCATCAAGATTGTGCGGCTATTAAATTGTGCGGCTATTAAATTAATTTAACAAACACCGGTTTCATCGAATCAATTTTTATGGAATGGTGTGATAGGCCTCAATAAAATAATGAAATTTTTCGGGTTCGAACTTATGTTTTGCGTAGGCCTGTAAGTTGGGTATATGCTTAAGTTCGATTGACCAGCAATGATAAATATCATTCCAGATAGGGTTACCTAAAACCTTAAGTAATGTATTAATCTGAAGATCTTTCAGTATCTCCTCATCGACAAGATTTTTGCCATTTATTTTGTACCAGTTAAGAATGAGTTCATATTCCCCTTTAATCTGAGTTGTATCATTTTGCATAGGGGGGGTAGCCACTTCATTCATACTACCGTTGTTTTGCTGATTTTGTTCCATGAGCTCACTTGGGTATTTTGAGTGTGTAATTAAACATATACTAGAAGTGAAGGTTATTAAATATTGCAGTGTGAGATATTGATCATTATCAATTAAGTAGGTATTGAGAGCTGAGTCATCCTGTTATAAGCTGGCTACCTTAGAAATTGCTTAAATACTACCAGGCCGCAGCCTGTCGGGGTACCGATTCAGGGAGATTTAATTGTTTAGACTTGTAGAATCCAGAGTTAAAGCGCTTTTTGCCCATAATAAAAGTGGTCTGTTGAATGGTCGCCAGATTGGGGTAGAAAAAGAAAGCTTAAGAGTTTCTCCAGAGGGGGGGATTTCTCAAATAGAGCACCCCAAGTCCCTTGGTTCAGCACTAACGAACCCCTATATTACCACTGACTACTCTGAGGCCCTGTTAGAATTTATAACGCCACCATCAGAGCATATTGAATCGGTACTTGATTTTTTACGTGATTCTCAGGTTTACGTATACAAAAAGTTACAGCAGGACGAACGGCTCTGGGCGACCAGTATGCCTTGCGTTGTGTCTGGAGAGGGAAGTATTCCTATAGCCAACTATGGCTCTTCTAATGCGGGTCAGATGAAAAGCATTTATCGACGGGGGCTTGGGCATAGATATGGGCGAGCGATGCAGGTCATTGCAGGAGTTCATTTTAACTATTCATTTCCCGAAAGTTTCTGGCCAATTTATAAAGATTTATTGGGTGAAACCAGCCTGAATTTAAAAAACTTTCAATCAGATCAATATTTCTCCCAGGTTAGAAATATACAACGCTATGGCTGGTTAATTCCCTATCTATTTGGCGCCTCGCCTGCAGTCTGTAAATCATTTCTTGGGGGAGTTGAAACCAGCTTGCTGGATTTTAATGAGACTACTTATTATGAGCCCTATGCAACTTCATTACGTATGGGTGATATTGGATATCAAAATAACAAGGAAAATGAAACCGGTGTTAAGGCATGTTATAGAAGCCTGGAGTCATATGTACATACATTACAATGTGCTATTGAGACGCCATTTCCAGAATATGAAAAAATTGGTATTAAAGTAAATGGGGAGTACCAGCAACTAAATGCCAACTTACTGCAAATTGAAAATGAATATTATAGTACGGTAAGGCCAAAACAAATCTTGCAGGGAAATGAAAAACCAATAAATGCTCTAAAAAAACGCGGTGTTCGTTATGTTGAATTACGCTCTCTGGATGTAAATGCTTTTGATCCTTTAGGTATAAATGAAACGCAATTACGTTTTATAGAAATATTTATGTTATTTTGTCTTTTGGCTGAAAGTGATCAAATTTGCTTTAGTGAAAGGGAGGAGATAGACCAGAATGAATTGCTTGTGGCACATCAGGGGCGCGATCCAGATCTTAAGTTAAATCATAATGCGACTAAGCACAGGTTAAAAGACTGGGCGAGTGATTTATTAAACGGTATGCAATCAGTTAGTGAGTTGCTTGATCAGCATAAAGATGGAAGCCCTTATCAGGATGCGCTGGAACGTCAGCGTGAAAAGGTAAAGGACCCTGAATTAACACCTTCGGCAAGAATGCTGGCTGAAATGCGTGAACACAAAGAAGGTTTTTATCATTTTGCGAAACGAATGTCAGAAAAACATAATCAATATTTTGCACAACTAAAACTGTCCGAAGAACGAAATCAGTTTTTTGAAGATGCGGCAAATGAATCAATCATAAAACAAAAACAAATTGAGGATTCAGATGCTTTGAATTTAGATGAATATTTACAGGCATATTTTGAGCAGGTGTAAACTCAGGTCAGTGACCCCAGGCTTGTTTAGTGTTGACATGTTTTTTTGCAGCTTTATAGTTGTATAAACTGTTTGTTCTGGGGTATAAATTATTTCTTCTGTGTCTGAAAGCTGATAGTAAGTTCCTCCACTAAAGCAATCAAAATCAATTTGTCCTTATAGCTTAAAAAATGACCAATTTCAGTCGTCTTGCCCTTAGAGCATATACTAAGTTTGGGGATATCATAATTACCTTTATTATCAATATGAAATTTAGACCAGTAGCGCTGGTACTCAACTCGTTGGTTTGCACTGCGATCACCAGACTCAATAATGACTCTATCTTTTGTGAAATAAATAACCTGGCAGGTAGTGTAATGTTTATAAACTAGATAAAGACACACTGAAATAAAAATGACTTCAAGACCTGAAAAAGGCATGACAAGTAGGAACCCCTGATACATTGCAACTGAAGCAATAATAAAAGAAATCAGGGCAAATATTTTAATAAATCGCAGATTATCCTGCCAGCTAATGGGTCTATTAGGTTCGATTAATATATGACCGGTAAAACCATCTTTATTTAGCGTGGGAGTAATCATGTTTAATATGCTATCTTTGACCTGGAAAATCAGTTGACCGCGCATTTTTTGAATTCACTATGCACATCAAGCGTTTACACTCTAAACGCACTTTCAACTAATTTTTCCAGGTTTAAAAAAACTGGAAACCTCTGATTAAGCCATGATTGATTTGTGATGGCTAAGTGTATAGCTATTATCTTAGCCTAAACTTACATCTAAGGCTCTCTAGTTATAATTAAATTGTAATATAATACCGGTTGTCAATACATATGAAACTAAAATATACCCTGCTTAATGCCTTTACTCAAACCCCGTTTAATGGTGCCCAGATAGCTGTTTTTAACCACGCAGATAAATTGAGTCACCAACAAATGCAGTCATTGGCAAAAGAGCTGAACCTTACGGAAACTGTGTTTATATCCCAGTCTAGTTTATCCAGTTGTGAAGGAAAACTGGAAATATTCACGCCACATGGCTTGTCTGAATTTGCCGGGCATGCAGTTGTTGCTGCCTGTTATGTCATGGCTGATTCAAGCATGGTGCAAGGCTCCGATGCAAGGGTTGAACTGAATGGGCAACAGTTTGATATTATCCATAGTCTTAAAAATCAAAAAGTGCAGATTAGCATACCCGTCAGTGAGAAATATGATGAGTATGTACCAGCAAATCAGGAGTTAGCACAAATAATAGGCCTGGGTGAGGCTGACATTGGCTACCAGAATTACAAGCCAATGATTGCCGGTTGTCCCATGCCCTGTTTAATGATTCCACTTAAAAATAATGAAGCTTTACGTGCAGCTCATTTTTATGAAAACAAGTGGCAGCTTTCATTTGTTGCATCGTTGGCAAAGCATATTTTGTTATTTACAGGTGAGCATCCCTATAATGCAATTAATTTTACAGCTCGCCTTATGGGTAGAAACATTGCGATTAATGAAGATCCGCCAATAGGCGCTGTTGCACCTGCGTTTGGTCTGTATCTTTCCCATGATATCAATGACTATCATCGCTCATGCCTGATTCAGCGGGGAGATGAAAATTCACGTATAAGTGTTATGGAAGTTAGTGTAGATAAAAATGGATCTGTTGTTGCAGGCATATATCTGGGCGGTCACGCCGTGAAAATGGCTGAAGGCTATTTTGATATACCCGATGTGTAGTTTTACTTAATGGCTGATAATTTTGAAAAACACTTACAAATAGGGAAATCACAAACAGTAATAGACTGTTTAAGTGAAAATATTGAACTGAGCAAGCAGCAATTAAAGAAGCTGTTGCAGAATGGTGCCGTATGGCTTGAAAATTCATATGGAACTAACCGGGTTCGTAGAGCAAAAAAAAATATTAATCAGGGTGATCAGTTACATGTTTATTATGATGCTGAGATTCAGTTAACAAAGGCACCTCAAGCCAGGCTGGTTTCAGATGGGGGTGATTACTCTATCTGGAATAAACCTGGTGGTATGTATTCGCAGGGCACTAAGTGGGGAGACCATTGCACAATTTACAGATGGGCAGAGCAGAATTTACTCCCGCAACGACAGGCATACATCGTGCATCGTCTTGATAAGGCGGCTAATGGATTAATTATAATTGCACATAAAAAAGCAATCGCAGCAAATTTTTCTCAAATGTTTGAACAACGAAAAATAAATAAAAAATACAGAGCGGTTGTGGAAGGCGTGTTAGATAAAATCTCGTTGCCCTATGAAATTAAAAATGAGCTGGATAATAAAGTCGCTATATCCGAAATAATTTCACTTGAACAGGATATAAATAAACAACACACAATAGTAGAAATAAAAATTAAAACGGGCCGTAAGCATCAAATACGAAGACATTTATCAGGCATGGGTTACCCGATTATTGGAGACAGGTTGTATGGTGCAAAAAATATTAAGCCTGATCTACAGTTAAGCTCAATAGAGTTAGAATTTATATGCCCTGTTAGTGGTAAATATAAAAAGTTTCAATTAATAGAGTAAAAGAATAAAACATATCGCTTAATCCGTAAAAAATGAATAGTATATTTGCCTATGCTAGCACGTATACTGCTCGACAAATGACATTCAGGCTATTAATAATAAGGAAGAAATGTGTCAACAAAATCAGAAGAGACAAATCATCGACCAGAAGAAATGACATTTCGAAGTGCGCTTCTCTACTGGTTTAAATTAGGCTTTATTAGTTTTGGTGGGCCAGCGGGTCAAATAAGTATGATGCATCAGGAGCTAGTTGAGAAACGTCGCTGGATATCTGAGCATCGATTTTTACATGCGCTAAATTACACTATGGTTTTACCTGGCCCAGAAGCACAGCAGTTAGCCACTTATATTGGCTGGTTAATGCACGGAGTCTGGGGTGGAATTGCTGCTGGTGTTTTATTTGTATTACCTTCCTTATTTATTCTTATCGGTTTAACCTGGGTTTATTTATCATTTGGAGATGTCTCGGCAGTAGAAGGTGTTTTATATGGCATTAAGCCAGCGGTGACTGCTATTGTCGTATTTGCAGCCTATCGAATTGGTTCCAGGGCATTAAAAAATAATGTGTTGCGAGCAATGGCCGTTTTAGCGTTTATTGCGATCTTTGTTTTTGATATACCCTTTCCCTATATCGTTTTAATGGCGGGGGGCATCGCCTATATAGGTTCAAAATTTGCAGCGGATAAATTTAAAGCGGGTGGTCATGGTGATGTTGCAAAGGATAGTTTTGGGCCGGCAATAATAGATGATGAAACACCGGCACCCGCTCACGCGAAATTTAAATGGCCTCGTTTAATTATTTTTAGCATTATTGGTTTACTTATCTGGTTTGCAGTGATGATGTTGCTTTCAAAAGCCTATGGCTGGGAAGGAACGCTGACACAGATGGGCTGGTTTTTCACAAAAGCAGCACTGGTTACTTTTGGTGGCGCATATGCCGTATTACCTTATGTGTATCAGGGTGGTGTAGAACAATATGCATGGTTAACGGGTACGCAGATGATAGATGGTCTTGCACTGGGAGAAACCACTCCGGGGCCTTTGATTATGGTTGTTGCCTTTGTTGGTTTTGTGGGTGGTTGGAGTAAAGAAATTTTTGGGCCGGATGCGCTACTAATTGCCGGTGCAGCAGGAGCAAGCATTGCGACCTTGTTTACATTTTTGCCTTCATTTTTATTCATTTTACTGGGTGGTCCGATGGTTGAAGCAACTCGAGATGATGTAAAGTTTACTGCACCGTTAACCGGTATTACCGCCGCAGTAGTTGGCGTAGTTATAAATCTGGCTGTTTTCTTTGCCTATCATGTTTTATGGCCGCAGGGTTTTGAAGGTAGTTTTGAATGGTTTTCAGCATTGATTGGTGCGTTTGCGTTTGTTGCGCTGTTTAGATTGAAAATGGGGATAGTTACGGTTATTGGCTTATGTGCAGCGCTGGGACTGGGTTATTCATTGCTTATATAAAAAGCAAAAGCTTTATATTTTCAGTTAGTGCGCTTATGGCGCACTAACTGAAAACACATTTGCGTATATTCGCGTTCATTTGCGGTAAAAGTTTTTAATCCTCACTTATTCCACTTTTTAAACCGCTTCTTACAGTAAGTTCGTAAGGAATCGTAATCAGGGAAATACAAATCAAAACCTTCTTCAGAAGGTGCATCATACTCGCAATAATCGTTTGAGTGATCCCGGCAAATAGTGGGTCGTTGCTCATAAATTCCGCAGCCACCGTCAATTTGAAGATGAAGGCATTTGGTTTCGACTAAAAGAGTCCAGCCATCTTCATCTTTGTAGATGCGAATATTTTCATGTGATATTTGCCATAACAGGTGCTCAAAATCTGATTTTGAACGAGGGGTATCTAAGTGTTGGGTGATATAGGTGCAACAGATGGAGCCGGTACAAAAACTACATTTGTTTTCGGATGTAATTTTTATATTGGGTTTTATTGGAGTATTAAGTGACATACTATTATAGCCCTAAATCACGCAAATTACCTTTATGTTTAATAAGGTAACTACCATCGTTTTGTTGTTTCATTATATGACGCCCCGCCACTTTTTGTTTAGAAAGCATTTTTATGCTCTCGTTAATATTTTCGGTGATGCTGGCATTAGGGGTTATACGTAAATTCGCATTATATGCACTTTTGCTATTAAGTGTGGTTTTGCCATCTAATGTCAACTGGCCTTGCTTGTTAGAGATTGTAGCGACGAGTTGGTCGCTCTCACCAGGGTCAATGGATATGTCTATAAATCCTAAATCGACGGTGTCTAGCAATGTTAGTTTTGCATTCTTCCATTTAAGTTTAGCGGTTATTAATGGTAAACCTTCTTCTTTAATTTCAAGAGATTCAATATTTATATTAAAAACACCATCTAATTCACCCAAAGGCAATTGCATGAACTCCTGGATAATGGCTGCCTCAAAACGTGCACGAATGTCAGAAGCGCTAAGCTTGCCCGTTGCAGAGATATTGATGTTGCCGACAATGTTCTGGTTTTTTATACTGGCTTTAATTTCACCACTAAGTTGTGCAAGTAATAACATAGCCGGATTTATAGACCACTGAATATTATCAACAGGGGGTTGTCCCCTCATCATGGCTTTTTCTGCGCCACCATTCCATATGCTGCCATGAACACCATATAGTTTAACGGGGAGTTTTGTACTTTCTTCTACCAGCGAAATAACTTTTGCCGCTGGTACGTTGCCCAATGTGAAGAATAGATAAGATAGAATGGCAATTAAAATATAATAACGTTTTTTCATGTATTTAAGCTTTGTTACCTGAAGGTATTTTTGTCAAGGGACATCATTAATAATAGGTTACTGACTATTTATTATGATGGACGCTCAAGTGTTATTTGTGCGTCAACCGCGCCCTCTACTTTTGCTTTTTCAATTTTTACCTTACTGGCAAAAATGCCGTATTTATTTTCAAGGTCTGTTAGCCAGATAATAATGCGATCAAAATTAGCTGATTTTAAATTAACTTTTACGCCTTTTTTACTTTGATCAATTTTTTCAATAAATGGTTTTACACCCGACGTAATAGCGCTACGTTCAGTCAGGCTGGCAATTGACTGGTTACGTGACTTTGCAATATTGCTGCCGCCAGCTGAGCCAAGGGTTTGTATTTCTGATGATGCATTTTTCATCCAGCTATACAACTGGCGTTGTGAGTCATGCTGTAATTGTTGTTGTTGGTATCGAGAAGTTATGGGGTCCCAGATAATTAAATAAAACAGCATAATAGCAAGGCTTATTGTGCCGCCAATTACAATTCGTCGTTCTCTTTGTTCTAAGCTATTGAGCCACAGCTTAGCGGGTGCAATTAAATTGTTTAGTGCGTTCATCCCTTTGCCTCCAGCCTTAAGCGGCCTTTAACGCTGTCTTTTTCAACTGTAGTAGACATTACGGTTTTTATACCGGGAATAGATTCCAGCTTGTTTTTTATTTTTTCAATGTCCTGCAATGATTTAGCCGTTAAATCTACATCTATGTAACTGTTACGGTATACAGCGGCTTTAATGTCAATTGTTTCATTTTTTGCAAGTGTAGGTGACACTTTGGATAAAAGTTGCAGGAAGCCACTTGTGTTTTCACCTGAGCCACCCGACTTTAAATCATTTAAACGACGCTCTACGCGTTTTTGCATGTTAACCATTTTTCGGGCATCGGGAATAGCGCGTTTAAATTCTTTTTCGATTTGCTTTGTTAGCTGAAGATTTTTTTCTTCGAGTTGTGATGCCAGGATTGAATCATAACCTAATTGTAATACTAGCCAGACCGAGGCAAGTGCCGCCACAGATTTCCAGGGTTTGAGCCATAAATTTCCCTTCTGCTTAATCATAAATTCGCCCTGCAGCAAATTAAGGGAAGGTACTTCTTTTAAGTTTTGAACAAAAATTTCCAGGGGGTGATTTTTGTAACATTGAGCGTCGATTTTAATCTCAAGGTCATCTAGTAGTGACTCAGCTTCTGTATCACTTTCTTTATAATAATAGGTTATGGACTCTGGGGTAATATGCTCATGATTAACTTGAGTTTGTTCAGTCGGGGTTTCCAGTAATGCCTGTAATATAAGAGAGAGATTTTCACGGTCACAACTGTGTGCCCTGGCATTACCTGTTTTAATCAGGGCACTTTCTTCATCTAACAAAACAGACCATTGATTTTCGGTTCCCGGAAGGGCAACACTGTCTGCAGTTATGGCTTCAAGGTGAATCTGTTGCTGGTTAAATATACTGACTGTCTGTTGAAGCAAGCTGCGTTTCATTGCAATTACAGGCACTTTGTTTTCATCGCTTTTACCCGCAGTAAATTTTCCGATGGCAAAGTGCGTATCGTCTATGTCTTCCGCCAGGTGATCCTCCATTGCGAAGGGAATAGCCTGCACCTGTTTACTACGGTTTTTACTGGGAACCCTGACTGATTCCAGTACGGTGTAATGCGCATCTATTAATATCGTTACTTTTTTTCCCCGTGCAATGGCTTTTAATTCTTCCAGGCTACCGTGTCCCAGGGTAATAGAGGGGTGTTGATCTGCACCCATGGCCCAGTACTGAAATGTAGACGCCTGTGCGGGCTTATAATGAATAATAAGAAATTCACTCATTATAAGGCTCCACTCGACTGGCGAATAAGTTCAGTTGTTCCATTGCTTTGGTCTCGATTAATCATACTAAATAACTTTACATCTCCAGCGCCAAGCTGTGTTTTTGATTGCAGTAGAAAATACTCGGTGTAAGTTTGCAAACCCTTGCTATCAAATTTTTTCACTTTCAAGCTGTCTTTAACAAATTTCGTGAAGTCTTCAAGCTTTTCAAACGGATCATCGTCTTCAACATCGCCGACTTCACCCGCACCATCACGCCGGGTAATAATCGCATCGCCGTGATTTTTTAAGTCTTTAATGGATTCTAACATTTTGCTGCTGGCTGTGTTTATATTGATGGCGGTATTAACATCAGGCAATACACAGATCTCATCTTTAATTTGTTTAATCACATCATCTGTGTAACCTTTAACCAGGCGAAGCTCGCTAGGGCTAATCATCAGGTCATTGGCTGTACGATAGGGCTTTTCCAGTCCGATATAGTAATCGAACTCCGCACCCTGTGGTTCATTTATATCATCCGTATCGAGCCAGTCAATTAAACTGTCTGTTAAAGTAGTCTGCAAATTACCTTCAACACCTAAATTGCCGAGTAAGGCAATATATTGTGCACGGTGTTTTTCTATATCAGGATTTGTTTTCGACAGGTTATTTAAATTGAAGCAGCTCTGTAAATCTGTAAGCTTGGCGGAAACAGAGCCACCCTGAACTGGAAACATGGCGGCCTGATCATTGAATAACTGGATATCTTCGATACTGTCAAACTCGTTATTTTCATCACGGTCCAGCTTAAGTAGAACCATCGCAAACTCAACGGCATTTGTGTTGTATAGCTGGGCCTGGTCCAGGCGCAAGATGTTTTCAGTGCGTCGCAGATCATAATGCAATTGATCAATCAGTGAAACCGCTAAAACCGTCGCCAGTGACACCACTAAGAGTGCGGTGATGAGGGCAACACCTTGTTGTCTAGTTTTAAGCATTAGTCAGACACTCTTATTAAGCGTTTAATCTCGCCCCAGTCATTCATATTAAGGGTAATCTCAACCGCAGAGGGTAATTCTGGCGGCTCAGCTGAAGCCAGGGCATTTGCGGGTGGCCAGCTTGATTGCCATTCTTTTTTTTCATCGAGAAAACGCAGTTCGAGTGATTCAATATTGGTCATTAAAGTGCGCTCAACAACCTGCTCGTCATCGGCACGATCCACATGTGTCCAGTAAGTTCGAATGAGTTTATCTTCGTCCAGACGGTAGGCAACCCGTTGTAATGTGCTGCGTACCTGATCAGCCGGGTTGCGCCAGCCGCTACGGGTAAAGCTTGCAATATAGTCACTGTTCTGTGTAGAGAGTTTTAACAATTTTCCACCCAGTGCATCATGGCCATCACGATTACTTAACTGCTGAAAGTCACCGCCCAGGGTTAACATCGTCATTTGCAGTTCCTGAAGTCTGCTCAGTGAAGCCTCAGTATGTGATTTGCTGCTAATGACAGAATGTAGACCGCTATAAGCCAGAACAGATACGATGGCAAAAATCGATATCGCAATAATAACTTCGATTAATGTGAAGCCGGTGTTTTTATGTATGGGCTTTAAATACATTATTTGCCCGAACCAGAGCCCGAGCTATTGGTATTAGTGGTTGCGGCTCGTGTTGCTTTTTTAGCCGGGTTGGTAATAAACGCCTGCACCTGGGCAAGGTTTCTGGTTCTGTCTTCGTCTAAAAAAACCGTAAATTTTAAACCACGAATATTTCCACTTTCATCACCTGTTTTTTCAACTTCCCGTGTCCAGAACCATTCAACCCCTGCCATTTCAGATGACTTATTTGTGGTGCCTAAATCGGGCCAGCTCTTATCTATTTGCAATTGCGTCACTTCATTCATCGCCACATAGTGGGCCAGGGTTTTGGTTTTAAGATAGCCAGCTGAATTGGTGTGATTACCGGCGGCCTTAATCAGTGAGGCCAGTGCTATGGCAATAACGGTCAGGGCAACCATGACTTCAATCAGAGTAAAGCCTTTACTATTCTTCAGCTGCCTGGCCCTGGTTCTTTTTATTAATTTAGTGTGTGAACTCAGGGAGGGCTTCTGCTGAATTAATCGTGGAGATATGGCATTTAGATAAAAATTATTCATCGGGTAACAGCCGTTTATATTCACCCTGTGGTAAACCTTCGAGTTGCTCATCGATATCGCTTCCAGGTATGCGAATACTGACTTCAAACTGGGGCGTTAGCTCAGAGCTGGAGAGTAGAAAGACCTGCGGTTTTATTTTTGTCTCTTCCGGCTGCTCTTTTTTTTGTAAATTAGAGGCAGCACTGGCTAATTTATTCTCTTCTTCATCTTTAACTTCCGGCTCATCTTTTTGTGATTCGAGTATTTCTACGGGTGTTTGCTCAATATAAAGATCTAGCTCAAGGGGCTCTGGTAAAACCCTGCTACGCAGTAGTTTGTCATTGTCGAGGTCAACCCAGTCATCAGTCTCCTCATTGAAGCGCATAAAGCGGTAGCCGGTTTCATAAAAACGTATACCGTATTCTTCTGCACGAATAACAGATTGTTCATGGGCGAAGCGCAGGATTTGTTGCAGGCGAATAATTTCCTCTTCCGCTAGCTCATCATCACCGCCAATAGAGATATTAACCACAATAAAGCCAATTGAAATACTGATGATCACAACCACCACCAGTAATTCGATCAGGGTGAAGCCACTATACTTAGGTGTAAAACAATGGGGGCCATGCTTGTGCATATTGAGAAACAGGCGTTGTTAGATTAATCCCAGCTGCCAATATCGGCATTTGGACCTTCACCGCCTTCAATGCCATCAGCACCGAGGGAGTAAATATCAACTTCACCGTGCTCGCCGGGGCTCAAGTACAAATATTCGCGCTGCCAGGGGTCTTTTTCCAGCTTTTTAACATAGCCGCCCTTTTGCCAGTTGGTTGGCGCCGGGTCAGAAGAGGGCGGATTAATCAGTGCATCTAGGCCCTGGTCGGTCGTTGGGTAAGCGTAGTTATCAAGCTTGTAGAGATCGAGCGCACCTTCCAGTGCTTTTATATCGTTTCTAGCTTTAACTATACGCGCATCGTCTGTTTTGCCCAGAAATTTGGGTGCTACAAAAGTTGCTAATATGCCGATAATGACAACAACAACGATAATTTCGATTAAGGTAAATCCCTGTTGTTTAATATAAGGTGATTTCACAGATGGCTCCGATGTAAATAAATGGTTAAACTTTGTGGCCATATCATACCAGATGCGGGATTAAGCGGATATGACACAATTAATAGACATGAATATAATGCACAAACTTAGAAACTATAAACTTTGGATAGTTCTACTTATATTGTGTTTTTTAATACAGTTATTGCAGTTATCACCGCTATTGCGTTTCGATCGCCAGTTAATTGAACAATGGCAAATCTGGCGTGTAATTAGTGGCCACCTTACGCACCTGAACTGGAACCACTATATGCTTAATATGGCTGGTCTGGGTATGGTTGCTGTCTTTTTCTCGAGTTACAAAACGAATACCTATTGGCTCGGTGCCTTGCTTTTTATCTCACTGGTTTGTAGTGCGGGCATGCTGGTAGATAATCGGCTAGACAGGTATGTGGGCTTTTCAGGGGTGTTACATGGCCTGTTTATTATTGGTGGTCGTTGGGAGATGCAGCATTATAAGCTCAGTGGGGGGGTGTTGCTGGTTATTATCATTGGTAAATTAATCTGGGAGCAAATGTTCGGAGCACTACCGGGCTCGGAATCAATGACTGGCGGCCGAGTTGCAATAAATGCCCACCTGTATGGAGCCATCGGGGGTGTACTTTATTTATTTAAAGAGCAGCTTGTTAGGAAGAAGATATTTAATTGAGTGATTTATTAAGATCATTTCCATCTTTTATATATCCCGAATAAGTCGTTTTAATCCGTTAAGAGCTGCTTTTTTGTACCAGACACCAACTTCCCGGCGGGCTGTTCCGTAGTTTAAAAGCCAGCTGCCTTTTGCCCTGCAACTCCCCCAATATCTTCCAGTTCAGGAGCTTTGCGTTCGTAAACTTTGCCTTTTGCACTACGAATAGTGCTGCATGCGGATAGGCTAAGTAGCATAAAAAATGTGACTAGTAAACGTATCATTTAGAAAGAGTTTTGTTGGTTGATATTTTTTTGTTATTAATAATTTCTTAAAAAACATAATAGCTCTGTTGCGCGAAGTCGTAGACAAGCCACCGAAATTGATAAATAATCTGTTCTAATATTTAACGTCTATACTTAGTGTAATAAGCCCGTGATATCCACTATCAAGTGGCTAAACATTCATAAGCCCCTGGAGTAGAGTAATGCCAACATTAAGTCGTATATTTATCATAGTCTGTAGCCTGATATTGCAAAATGCCTATGCAAATAGCCCTGAGACGGAAACCATACATGTAAAGCAGTCTGTCCTGAAAATGGCCTTAAATAAAGGGGTTAAAGCCGATGATGCGGTGAGTGCGCTCAAGTCTAAAGCGGAAGAACTTAATATGAAATTCGTTGCCTACCAGGCCATGTCTGATGAGTTGATAAAGCGTGGCATAAAAACCGGGAGACTTGAGATATTTCAGTTTTGTAACCCATATGATGCCCATGTATTAGCAAAGTATAATCCAATATTTGCGGCCTATATGCCCTGTCGAATTTCTTTGATAGAAGATAAAAAAGGTAAAATTTGGCTGGTTATGCTTAATCTTGATATGGTCATTGAGAACAAAACCTTACCAAAAACCGTAAAAAGATTGGCTAAGCGGGTTAATAATACCCTGGTAAAAATTATGACAGCGGGTGCAACCGGTAAATTCTAGTGCTGATGGGTAATCATTAAAGAAAATATAGAGGGGCTACCAGGCATTTATTAATATGGCGGAAATAATTATTGCATTAAATCATTCATATTGATAATGGGTAATAAAATAGACAACACAATCACTAATACAATGCCACCCATGAAAACAATTAATAATGGTTCAAACAGGCCCATAAAGGTTGCAATGGTTAACTCAAGTTCACGCTCCTGTTGTTCAGCGGCTTTGTCTAACATGTCTTCTAAATTACCCGATCTTTCGCCACTGGAAATTAAGTGCAGGGTCATCGGTGGGAATAATTTACTGCGATCGAGTGCTGCATAAATGCTTGAGCCTTCTCTTACTTTTTCAGCGGCATCCAGTACCGCGTCCTGCATCGGCAGGTTTGCAACAACGGGGGCAGCAAGTTGTAAAGCATCTAAAACCGGTACGCCGCTCGAAGAGAGTATGCTTAATGTACGTGAAAAGCGTGCGGTGTTCAGGCCTCTTACCAGTTTGCCAATGACGGCTATTTTTAATAAAGATAAATGAAAGCGACGCTTGTTATAGGGAACAGATAAAAACTTCTTTATGCCAAAATATATTGCGATGCCCAGTACAATTAAAAGCCCCCACCAGTTCTGTAAGAATTCACTAATCCAGATCATCGCCTTGGTGATGCCCGGGAGTTCCTGTCCCGATGTGTCGAAGACTTCTACTATTTGTGGTACGACAAACATTAACAAACCGGTGACCACTAAAAATGCCATGATGGTTAAAATGGCCGGGTAGATAGTTGCCTGAGCAACTTTCGAAGCCATTTGCTGGCGGCTTTCGGTGTAGTCTGCAAGCCGGTCTAGTACGATATCTAAGTGCCCGGAGGATTCTCCTGCGGCCACAGTTGCGCGGAATAATTGTGGAAATATTTTTGGAAAATCCGTCAATCCAGCAGCTAACGTGTGTCCTTCTAATATTTTTGAGCGTAATGCAAATACCATGCTTTTGATGCGTGGTTTTTCAGTTTGTTTGCCTACGGCAGACAGGGCTTCGTCCAGGGGGATGGCGGCGCGAACCAGTGTGGCTAACTGACGGGTAAATAACGCCAGGTCGGTTGCGCTAATGCTGCGACCCGAGACCCTTACAGGTTTATCCTGTTGCTTTTTTTCCCGGTTAGCCGCGGTTTCAATTTGCAAAGGCATCATGTCTTTGTCGCGCAACATTTGTCTTACCTGACGCGGGTTGTCACCTTCGATGATGCCTTTTTGTTCTCGACCCTTTGGGTCTAGTGCTATGTATTCGAATGCTGCCATTGTTATTATTTTAAATTAGTCTTCACGTGAGACTCTTAGCACTTCTTCCAGTGAAGTTGTACCTTCAAGTACCAGGCGCTTTCCATCAGTACGTAAGCTGGTAGTAAAGCTGCGTGCATATTTTTCCATTGTTTGTTCAGCTTCACCGTCGTGAATCATTTGTTGTAACTTGTCATCAACAGGAATTAATTCATAAACACCGGTTCGCCCTGAGAATCCAAGGTGATTACATTCATCGCAGCCTTTTGGGGTGCAAATTTCAGGTGCCTGCGAGTGTTCTATACCCAGCCATTCACACTCGCTTTCTGTTGCGGTGTGACTTTCTTTGCAATTAGGGCAGAGTTGTCGAACCAGTCTTTGTGCTAATACACCTATTAAGCTTGAAGCTAACAGGAAAGGCTCCACACCCATATCACGTAAACGGGTAACGGCGCCGATAGCGGTATTGGTATGCAGTGTAGATAATACCAGGTGACCGGTTAAACTGGCCTGAACTGCAATGGATGCGGTTTCAAGGTCACGTATTTCACCAATCATTACCACATCGGGGTCCTGTCGAAGAATAGCCCGTAAACCTTTGGCAAACGTCATTTCAACCTTGTTATTAACCTGGGTTTGGCCAATGCCATCCAGATAATATTCGATAGGATCTTCCACGGTTAAAATATTGCGGCTTTTATCGTTAAGTCGTGTCAGGCCTGCATAAAGTGTTGTGGTCTTACCTGAACCGGTGGGGCCGGTAACTAAGATAATGCCGTGGGGGTGATGCAGTAAATCATTTAAACGATCAGTGTCGTATTCTGACATACCCAGGTGCTGTAAATCTAAACGTCCCGCCTGTTTGTCTAATAAACGCAATACAATACGTTCACCATGCCCGGAGGGTAAGGTAGATACACGTACATCGACAGAGCGTCCGGCAACTTTTAATGAGATGCGTCCATCTTGCGGTATACGTTTTTCAGCTATATCGAGTTTGGCCATTACCTTTATGCGTGAGATAACCAGTGGGGCAATATTTTTGGGGGGTTGCAAAATTTCACGTAAAACCCCATCAACACGAAAACGAATGCGCATTCTGTTTTCAAACGCTTCAATGTGAATATCCGATGCACTTATTTTTATGGCTTCAGTTAAGACGGCGTTAATTAACTTAATTATCGGCGCATCATCTTCAGCTTCCAGTAAATCCTCAGGTTCTATGGTTTCGGCGAGTTGGTCCAGGTCGAGTTCATCACTCACCCCTTCCATCATCGCCATGGCCTGATCGGAATTTTGCTCGTAGGTTTGAGCAAGCAGTGCGTCGAACTGGTCGTCGGTGATGGTCGAAAGCTCAACGCGACGACCTATAATGCGCCGTACTTCAGCGATAGCCTGTGGATTTAAGTTGCCACGGTATAATATCTGGGCTTTTTCTTTATCTATCTGGCCCAGCATAACGCCCTGGCGTTTTGCAAACGCATAGGAAATACTTTGTGCGGTTAATGGGCGAGATTCAATCTGCTCATTACTCACTTCGGGGCTGGAAATATTACTCAAAGTCTTCGTCATCCAGGTCTGCGGTTTGTTCTTTTATTTTTTTACCATAGTAGTTACGCGTTGAACCCGGTTCTTCGTCAGTATCTACAGGCGCTGTCAAATTATCCAATGTAGGGAGTAAGGGTGTGCTTTCATCTTTTAATAAACCAAAGCCATTTTTGCCCGCATTAATTTGTTGGGCACGTAAATAATTGTATTTCTGGTTGGTGTGAAAAGCGGCCGCATCTGCATCGCGCATAATGCTGGGGCGCATAAATACCATCAAGTTCTGTTTTGCTTTAGATGTGGTGTGTGAGCGGAATAACCAGCCCAATAGGGGTATATCACCCAGCACGGGAACCTTGGAAACCTGGTCGCGTAGGGCATCATCGATTAAACCGCCCAATACTAAAATTTCCCCATCTTCAACCAGTACCGACGTTGTAATTTGGCGTTTATTAGTAATAATGCCACCATTAGAAGCAGCAGACTGGGCTACATTTGAAACTTCCTGGTCAATCTCCAGTTTAATGGTGTTGCCATCATTAATTTGTGGTGTCACTTTAAGTGTAATACCAACATCCTGACGTTCTACCGTCTGGAACGGGTTAGATGCACCATCTGCTGCGGTGGTGAATGAGCCGGTCAGGAAAGGAACGTTTTGTGCAACAACAATACTTGCTTCCTGGTTATCCAGTGTAACGATGCTAGGTGTGGATAAAATGTTTGTGGCCGCATCAGCTGAAAGTGCTTTGAGTAAAAAAGCAAAACGTGAACCACCGTCTCTACCAAAGCCAAAGGTTATGCCATCGCCAAGTGAACCGGCAATCGTTGACGGATTACCACTAAATAAACCAATAATACCCCCAGCACCACCAAAGTTCCCTACGCCGATGGGTACATTGGTATTATTACTGTCTCCACCTGGGCCAACCGCAAATTGTGAAGAAAATTCCTTGCTTCGGTCATTTGAAATCTCCGCAATAATTGATTCAACCAAAACCTGGGCACGGCGAATATCCAGCTGGCGGATAATGGATCTCAATCTACGTACTACGTCGGGCCCCGCGGTAATAATCAGGGCATTGGTAGATTCATCGGCCTGAATATCAACTTCGGATTTATTAACGAGTGATCTCGCTTTACCAACCGTTTTCTTTGTTTTGTCTTTATTTTTCTGCACCCCGGTCAGGATGGTTACTAGATCAGTTGCCTTGGCGTACTTTAAGTAAATTACATGGGTGTTGCCCGCATCATTATCCAGGGGCGTATCCAGGTGAGCTATCGTTGCACGAATTTTTAAACGGCTAGCGCGTTCCCCGGTCATTAATATACTATTAGTACGATCATCCGATGCGAGGGTGATTTTTTTAGTTGCGGGTGATTTTCCACCTGAGCTGCTCGCATGGAGTGAATTTAATATTCGCACCAGCTCTGAAGCAGAGGCATGTTTTAAAGGGATTATTTCCAGCTCATCACTTTCCGGGCGGTCTATGTGCCGAATAATTTGTATCAGACGTTTTATATTTGCCGCATGGTCAGTAACAATAAGTGTGTTGGTCGGGTTGTAGGCCGCCAGGTGTCCCTGTTGTGGGACAAGGGGTCTTAATATCGGCACTAGCTGTGCAGCGGGTACATGATCCAGGGTAATCACTTTTGTAATTAGTTCATCACCGTCTTTACCCGCACCACGTATCACGGGTAATGGGCCCTGTTTTGCATTTACTTCGGGTACTATTTTTATCACACTACCTACGGATACCGCCGCATAACCATGCACCTGTAACACCGATAGAAAAACTTCATATACTTCATCTTCTGACATGGTATTAGATGACACCACGGTCACTTTTGCCTTAACTCTCGGGTCAACAACAAAGTTTTTACCCGTAAACTTGGAAACCGTGCTGATTAACGCACGTATATCGGCCGCTTTTAAATTAAGGGTAATTTGACTTTCTACAGCTAATGCATTTTGACTTACAAATAGACTAGAGCCCAGCAGGCAACAGATTAATAATAATTGCATAAGAACAGACGTTTTTGTCTGAAGGTGTTTGTTATTCGAGCCCTGAAATTTCAAAATAGTTGTCTCTGTTTTAAGGTATGTCAAAGTGTAATGGCATTTCCGCGCCATTACGTAATACGGTTATATCAATTGATTTTGCTTTTTGTAATGAGCGTAATGCTTTAAGTCCCTTAGTCGGGTTATTTAGTTCAACGCCATTTATTGCAATAATGACATCTTTAGGGTCTAAACCCACAGCATCAAATAGCGAACGGTCTCCCTGGGGCTGTAAGCGATATCCTCGCAAGCGCCCATTTTCATTGAAGGGGACAGGTATTGCATATTTGCCAAATGAAGTGGGGTTTTTGAGTATCTGTTTTCGGATATCGGACAGTACCGCACCGGGGCCTTCTCGCTTATAAGATCTAGATAAATCAGGCTTGGTTTTTTTAATCAAATTACTGCTATTGTCTTTGGGCATACGCAGTGTTTCAAGTTTTCCGCCACGCTCTAGAATAACCCTGTCGGCATATATCTCTTTAACCGTGGCACTGGACACTTTATCGCCGGGTGCATAGGTATCTTCTTTGCCGTTTTTACCCAAAGCGATAATAGCATTGCCAAATTCCATGGGGGTTGAGGCAAGCACGCCTTTAAGGACAAGGTTTAAGCGGGTATCAGGGGCAACGGTTTTAGTTGTTTTGGTGGCAACTTGCTGAAAATTGCCAAATAAGTGTGCATCCGTGATTTCGTTGTAAGTTTTGGTCTGTTGCCTTGCGCCGGTTTTTTTCTTAACACTGTGAGGCGCTAATTTCCCCTCATCGCCGGGAATAAGTGACCAGGAAATTTGTGACAGGGTATAACTGCAGGCAATAATTAAAATAATCGTGATAATTGGGGGTAAAACCTGATTCAGCTTCGTCAGATTATTTTTGCTCAGGTTTAGTGATTGGGGTAGTTTGTCTGCCAGAGTATTCATATTTGATGCATTATAGAGAATAGCGTTAGCAGTTCCAAATAGCTTGGGGATTAATTGTCCCGAAATAATGTGATATTAGTGTAACAAATGGTCTTTATTTTATTAAATGAAGTAAAAAACGGGGCAATGTGATAGATAAAGTACCACATTGCCCCGTTTAATAACGTAAAGTTATGGAGGTTAAACCATGTCTTTCAAGCCCTTCAGCGGTAGTACTTTAACTACTTTGCGTGCAGGCTTGGCTTTAAACATCATCTCTTCGCCAGTGAAAGGGTTTGTTCCCTTACGTGCCTTAGTCGCAGGCTTTTTGATGACTTTGATTTTCAACAGACCTGGCATATTGAAGAACCCGGGGCCACGAGGTTTGATGTTTTTCTCAATCAGACCCGTCAGGCTATCTAGTACAGCAGTAACCTCTTTACGGCTTAGTTCAGTTTCAGCAGAAATGTGATTTAGAATTTCACTTTTGGTTGGTGGCTTTTTAACAGCAGATGCCGCAACCTTTTTCTTGGTTACTTTTTTCTTTGCAGCTTTCTTTTTAACCGCCATACTAGGATACTCCCGTAGTTATTTGTGTAATGAGTAATATGTAAAATTGAATTTATTATTCAATGACTGGATTGTTAGTGCTTTTGCACTGTAATACAAGGGTTTTATTAAAAAAGTTAAAGAAAAATGCATGAATTTACTTATATAACAGCATTTACCGTCGGATTAATGGGGGGCGTGCACTGTGTTGGTATGTGTGGTGGCATAGTTGGCGCTTTAAGTTTTGCTAGTCAGAATGATAAAAGCAACGGCTTTTTACCTTTGTTAAGTTTATTGTTTGCTTATAATTTTGGCCGATTATTTAGTTACACAGTAGCGGGAGGCTTAATGGGAGCATTAGGATGGCTGGTAACTGTCTGGACAGATGTACAGTTTATGCAGGCTTTAATGCAATTTATAGCCGCGGTTTTTATGTTAATGATGGGGCTGTATATTTCCGGTTGGTGGATGGGTTTGGGCCGGCTTGAAAAAGTCGGGGCTGTTAGCTGGCAAAAAATCCAGCCGTTTGCTCAAAAAATGTTACCGGTTAAAACACCCCTGCATGCAATTTCATTAGGTTTGTTATGGGGCTGGTTACCCTGTGGTCTGGTTTATAGCGTTTTGGTGTGGTCTGTTTCAACCGCTAGCTTTCAGCAAGGTGCGCTACTTATGTTAAGTTTTGGTTTAGGGACCCTGCCAAATTTACTCGCCATGGGGCTGTTTGCAAACCAGTTAAAGCAGTTTGTGCAAAAACAGGCGGTGCGAAATTTGGCGGGTGGCCTGGTGATAGTGTTTGGGTTGTGGAGTTTGTTTTTGTCGATTAATTTGTTACAGGAATAATTATCAATCAGGGGACAGGCGTAAAAAGTATGCCAGTTCCCGATGGAGATGAGCCTTAACAGGTCAACTTGCCTACCGGTAAATGAATCGGTTAAACCTATAAAGATCAGTTGAAAGTGCGTTTAGAGTGTAAGCTCTTGATGTGCATAGTGAATTCAAAAAATGCGCAGTCAACTGATTTTTCTAGGTTAAAGGTGGCTCAAAACTGTTAGCTGTTATTTAGTATAAAAGATGGTAACAGCTTCGGATTGAAAATTCTAAATCGTTTTTCTCGATTAGTCTCACCACTAAGCAACTCGATTTGTGATTTACTGACCTTAAATTGTTTAGCCAGAAACTTAATTAAGTGCTGGTTGGCTTTACCCTCTACAGGTGGTGCGGTAATGCGCACTTTAATGCAATTTCCCATGACTTCACAAAACTCATCCTTACTGGCTTTAGGTTGAACCTTTACACGTAAAAATAAATCTTTATTTTTCCATTCATAATACACTCTGTTTTAAATACTAATACCAAACACCGTGGCAAAAACATAACGAATTGAGTACTGCACAAACATCAGGATAATAATGGCAAATATAGGTGAAATATCCATGCCGCTCATTGGGGGTATGAGGTTTCTAAAATGTTTTAATATGGGAAAAGTAAGGCTGTTTAGCAGGCTTACAGCCGGGTTGCGGGGGTCCGGATTAACCCAACTCATAATGGCCTGAATAATAATTGAATAGAGAAAAATACTGATTATAAGTATAAACGTCTCACCCAGTGCAATTATAGCTACAGCCAGTGGTTCAATGGTCTGGTAAACCAGCATCGTCTTGATGGCTAGTACGATAAAAGCAATGAGTAAGGTGGCGACATCTATGCCGCCAAAACCAGGAATGATTTTACGTAATGGTATTACCGGCGGGTTGGTTATTTTTACAATAAATTGTGATATCGGATTATAAAAATCGGCACGCACCCATTGCAGCAGTAGTCGAATAAGAAGTACGGTTGCGTAAAGTTGAAATAGTATATCAATTAAAAATACAAATGGATTCATGGTTAATTTTTTCCTAATTCATCAGCGAGTTCAGTTGCACGATCACGTGCGGCGGTTAATGCCTGATTAATAATCTGGCTGAAATTATTTTTTTCAAAAGAAGCAATAGCCGCTGCTGTTGTGCCACCCCTGGAGGTGACTTTTGCACGCAGGGTTGCCGGGTCATCTTCACCTTCCAACGCCATGCGGGCCGCGCCTAATGCAGTTTGTTTTGCGAGCATTCCTGCGGTTTTTTCATCTAGCCCCAGTTGTTTACCTGCCGCCTGCATGGCTTCTAAAAACAAAAAGAAATAGGCGGGGCCCGAGCCAGAAACTGCGGTTACTGCATCGAGTTGCAGCTCATCATTAACCCAGAGTGTGACGCCTGCTGAGCCTAAAATTTGTTCTGCAATCGTTTTTTGTTCAGCGCTAGTATGTGCATTGGCAAATAGACCAGTGGCACCTGCCTGAATAAGTGCAGGTGTGTTGGGCATGCAACGTACTAACGCATTATTGTTGCCTAACCAACGGTCAATATCCGTAGAGCGAATGCCTGCGGCAATGGAGATAATTAACGGATGTGTTTTCTGCACAAGGTTTTTTATATCGTTACAAACATTTTTAAGTGCCTGGGGTTTAACCGCAAGTACGAGTATATCTGCATTTTCCACAGCCTTCAGGTTGTCGACTTCAGTGTTAATAGAAAACTGTTGCTTGAGTTGCTTGAGTTTTTGTTGGTCCGGGTCCGTTGCAGTAATTTTGTTAGCCGCATATTGATTACTAATCAGGCCGCTGATCAGGCTGGCAGCCATATTGCCGCTACCGATAAAGCAAATGTGTTTTGTCATAATTTGTTCAGTTTGTGTAACAGGACATTAGCGGCCGATTATAACCCACTAAGGTTTCTTGCACCAAAAATCGCGGTGCCAATTCGAAGTAGGGTGCTTCCCTCTGCTATGGCTGCTTCCATGTCGTTGCTCATACCCATTGATAAAGTATCTATTTGAGGATGTTTTATTTGTAATGTTTCAAGCAGAGTCTTCATTTGGGCAAAAGCGCTACGTTGTTCATCTAAGCTGTCAGCTTTAGCCGGAACTGCCATCAGACCGCGTAGGCATAAATTTGGTAGTGAGATAATTTCATCTACAACTGGCTCAACCTGATCAAGGCTGAAGCCAGATTTGGAGGCCTCCTGGCTAATGTTCACCTGCAGGCAAATATTTAATGGTGGCAGTGACTCTGCTCGCTGTTGGCTTAGTCGGTGAGCAATTTTTAAGCGATCTACACTATGTACCCATGAAAAATTTTCTGCTAGCTCACGGGTTTTGTTGGATTGAATGGAGCCGATAAAATGCCACACAATCTCAAGATCGCTTAAATTATGTATTTTCTCTATCGATTCCTGTAGATAATTTTCACCAAAATGAATTTGGCCTGCATTGAATGCTGCACGTATATCTTCGGCAGGCTTTGTTTTGCTTACCGCTAGTAACTGTACATCTCCAGGCTTTCGCTGATATTTTTGACAAAATTCTAAAATATTCTGCTGGATTTGCGCTAGATTCTCTGCAATATTGGTTGGTCTTAAAGGGGATTTGGTCATTTGATTGAAGCCTGCTAAATTATTGACTATAAATAGAATACTATTGTAGTTTTCATATACAAGCCAGATTAATAAAACTTAGGCAATGGTATGAATTAAGAATTCCACAGCGTGGCTGATGGGATTTAGAGGAGAATTAATGGATATTGCACAATTATTGGCGTTTGGTGTAAAAAACGGCGCATCAGATTTACACCTGTCGGCAGGCTTACCGCCGATGATTCGCGTTGACGGAGATGTGCGTCGCATCAATATTGATGCCATGCCCCATGAAGAAATACATGCAATGGTGTATGACATCATGAATGACAAGCAACGCAAAACGTTTGAAGAGTACTGGGAAGTGGATTTTTCCTTTGAAATTCCGGGGCTGGCGCGTTTTCGTGTAAATGCGTTTAATCATAACCGGGGTGCAGGGGCGGTGTTTCGTACTATCCCCTCGAAGATTCTGACTTTAGAAGAGTTAGGTGCTCCAAAGATATTTGAAGAAATTGCGAATACACCGCGGGGCATTGTATTGGTAACTGGCCCAACGGGCTCAGGTAAGTCGACCACCCTCGCGGGTATGGTTAATCATGTAAATGAAAATGACTATGGTCATATTTTAACCATTGAAGACCCAATTGAATTTGTGCACGAAAGTAAAAAATGTTTGATGAATCAACGGGAGGTGCATCGGGATACCATGGGTTTCAGTGAAGCATTGCGTTCCGCTTTGCGTGAAGATCCTGATGTTATTCTGGTAGGCGAAATGCGAGATCTTGAAACCATACGTCTGGCTTTATCAGCAGCTGAAACAGGTCATCTGGTATTTGGAACTTTGCACACTAGCTCAGCAGCTAAAACCGTTGACCGTATTGTGGATGTGTTTCCTGCAGCTGAAAAAGATATGGTACGTGCGATGTTATCTGAATCCTTGCGTGCTGTTATAGCCCAGACCCTGTTAAAGAAAATTGGTGGAGGTCGTGTGGCAGCACATGAAATTATGATTGGTACCCCGGCGATTCGAAACTTAATTCGTGAAAATAAAATAGCACAAATGTACTCTGCTATTCAAACCGGTCAGGGTGTCGGTATGCAAACTTTAGATCAAAATCTAAAGGAGCTGGTGGATCGTGGTATGATTACTAAAGAAGACGCGAAAACTAAAGCTGTAAATAAAGAAGCTATGTAAAAAATAATTTAATTAACAGGTAAACTGAAAATGGACACCTCGATTAGTTGATTGTTTCCTTAATATAAATACCAACCGGAGTTAGGAATGGATAGAGATAAGGCCATCCGATACATGCACGATTTATTGCGCATGCTAGTGCAGAAAGATGGTTCTGATTTGTTTATCACCGTAGGTGCAGCGCCATCGATGAAAGTTGATGGAAAAATGACGCCATTATCAAATCAGCCACTTTCACCTGCGCACACACAAACTCTGGTGCGTTCAATAATGAATGATAAACAACTGGGTACCTTTGAGGCTGAGCAAGAAGTTAACTTTGCAATTAGTTTGCCCGGGGTTTCCCGGTTTCGTGTAAATGCTTTCACACAACGTGGTTCCATGGGTATGGTGTTGCGTGTTATAAAAGCGGATATACCCAGTTTTGAAGAGTTAAGTTTGCCTGCTGTATTACAGGACATTGCAATGACAAAGCGCGGCCTGGTTATTTTTGTTGGCGCGACCGGCTCTGGTAAATCAAGCTCATTGGCAGCTATGATTGGTTATAGAAACGAAAATTCTTTTGGGCACATTATTACCATAGAAGATCCGATCGAATTCGTGCATCAACATAAAAACTGTATTGTAACGCAGCGCGAAGTTGGGGTTGATACAGAAAATTATGATGTGGCACTAAAGAATACGTTAAGACAGGCACCTGATGTTATTTTAATTGGTGAGGTGCGTGATCGTGAAACAATGGAATATTCTATTGCCTTTGCAGAAACCGGTCACTTATGTTTAACCACGCTTCATGCAAACAGCACCAACCAGGCGCTTGATCGTATCATTAACTTTTTTCCTGAAGAGCGCCGCCCCCAGTTGCTTATGGATTTATCATTAAATCTAAAATCATTAATTTCACAAAGATTGATACCATTAAAAGGTGGTGAAGGCCGAGTACCCGCAGTTGAAGTTATGTTGAATACGCCATTAATGTCTGACCTGATATTTAAGGGTAACGTTCATGAAATGAAAGAGCTTATGGCTAAGTCTAATGAGTATGGCATGATTACCTTTGATCAGGCATTATTTGAGTTGTATGAGGAAGGTTATATTACTTATGAAGACGCATTGCGTAATGCGGATTCAATTAATGATCTGAGATTACGTATTAAGTTAAAGGGAAAAGATGCGAAGAATACAGATTTAATGCAAGAAGTGTCGGGGCTTAAAATGGAAGAAAATGCTACTGATGATCAACATCGTTTACGTTAATAAAAAGTTGAATTAAATTGAATTTACAACCCTATTTAAAGCTAATGGCCGAGCGCGGCGGTTCTGATATTTTTTTTACAACCGGTGCGCCAGTAAGTATGAATATAGAAGGCAAGATGCACCCTATTGGTAAGACGCCATTAGAACCAGGCATGACTAAAGAAATTGCCTACAGTGTTATGGATGAAAACCAGAAGATGGGTTTTGAAGCGACCCTTGAAATGAATTTGGGTATGTCTATTAAAGACATTGGTCGTTTTCGTATTAATATTTACACTCAACGCGGTGAAGTTTCAATGGTTATTCGATATATTAAATCGGATGTGCCCACGCTTGATAAATTAAACTTACCTATAAAATTAAAAGACCTGGTTAGCAGTCGTAAAGGTCTCATTCTGGTAGTAGGTGCAACGGGTTCGGGCAAGTCAACAACCCTGGCTTCAATGATTAACCATCGCAGTTTAAATATGCCCGGGCATATTCTGACAATTGAAGATCCAATTGAATATATGTTTGATCATCAAAAGTCAATTGTGGGTCAACGGGAAGTAGGGCTTGATACCTTATCTTATGAAAATGCATTAAGAGAAGCGATGCGTGAAGCCCCGGATGTAATAATGATTGGTGAGGTGCGTGACCGTGAAACTATGGAAGCGGCAATTCAGTATGCTGATACAGGTCATTTATGCCTGACAACATTGCACTCGGTTAATGCCAATCAGACGCTGGACCGTATTTTAAGTTTTTTTCCACCGGATGCACGTAACCAGATATTGATGGATCTGTCACTTAACTTACAGGCCATTATTTCGCAACGACTGGTTGAAGGTTTGAAAGGTAAGCGGATAGCCGCAATAGAAATTTTAATCAATTCACCCTATATTTCAGAGTTAATTCGACGTGGTGAATTTCACGAAATCAAGGAAATCATGGAAAAAGGTGAAGCTGATGGTATGCAAACGTTCGATCAGTCTCTGTATCAGTTATTTACAGATGGAAAAATTGATATTAAAACCGCACTATCCTATGCCGATTCTCGCTCTAACCTTGAGTGGAAGATTAACTTCGGCGGTGGCGTAAAAGAAATGAGTGCAGAAAAAGAAAATGACACGTTACAGTTTTCTACTAATATGGATGATTTACCTGAGGTGAAGTAAAATCACCTGAATAAGTTTATAGGTTAATTTTCCGGGAATAATATGTAGTAATTAATAAACTTGAATTTTCAGGAAAAGTACCAGTAAGTCACAAGAATAGCCGCGACAAAACCGGTAAAGTCCGCCATTAATCCAGCCTGTACAGCATAAGTTGTGTTTTTAATTTTAATTGCCCCGAAATAAATAGCCAAAACATAAAGTGTGGTTTCGGTTGAGCCAAACATGACCGCTGCGATTTTAACAATGATAGAATCTTCACCATGGGTGCTAATGAGTTCTGCCAGTATGCCAACAGAGCCGCTGCCGGTGAGTGGGCGAATAATGCCCATAGGAATAACGTCTGCCGGGAAGCCCAATAAACTGGCTAAGGGGGTCAGCGCGGTTAATATAAAATCGAGTGCACCGCTAGCTCGGAATATAGTAATCGCAAATAGCATGGCAACCAGGTAAGGAATAATATTTACTGCGATATTAAAACCTTCTTTTGCGCCATCGACAAATTCTTCATATACGGCAATTCGTTTTACCAAACCAAGGCCGACAATAAATAATATGAGTAAGGGAATGATTAAGCTGGTTAGTTGTTGCATCAATTTGTGCTCTTAACTTTGCGACGGGCATAGAGTTTTGCAACCGTAATGGCGGTTATTGTTGAGCAGCTGGTGGCTAAAATAATGGGTACGATTAACTCTGAGACCTGTGTGCCCATAAGTGCGATTAAAGTTACCGGGGGGAGTAATTGAACACTGGATGTATTTAATGCTAGAAACATGCACATTTCATCGCTGGCTTTATTTGTATCCGGGTTTAGTGTCTGTAGTTGTTGCATGGCTTTAATGCCGAGCGGGGTCGCTGCATTGCCCAGGCCCAGGACATTAGCGGCCATGTTCATGCTGATACTACCAAATGCCGGGTGGTCTTTTGGAATATTGGGAAATAACCAGCGTAGTAGTGGTTGAACCACTTTCACCATGTGTTTAATCAAGCCACTTTTTTCTGCAATTTGCATTAATCCAAGCCAGAGGGCCATAATGCCAATTAAGCCTATGGCCAGCTTGACGGCAAATTGCGCGATATCAAAAGCGGCTTCAGTCACCGCACGTAGTTTATTCCAGTGTAACTCGGGTAGTAAAATATTCAATTGGGTGTTACTTTTAGAAACAATCCGGGTTATAAGACGATTTTTCTTTCCATTTGCATTTGCAATAGCATGTAAATAAGCAGGGCTTTGTTTATTAAGGTGAATATGCAGTTGCTGGTTGGCTTTAATATCTGCATTTAAGTGCAGGCCATTGAATATCAGCGCGACATGGGTTGATGAATTTTCTATAAAAGAATAAGTGGTGCTTTGTATCACGCCATTATTATAAGTATTTGAAAATTCATCGCGGATATCCTGTCCAAGTGCGTACAGAATGCCAAGAATAATTAGACTTGCCCAAATTTTATTAAGCATCATGAGATATTAAGGTAATTTAAAAAAATGTACAAACTAGTATGGATATTATGTGGTTTACTTTTAACGACCCAGGCCTTAGCTAGCAGAGATCGTGACTGGTCTGAAGTGGTTAATAGTGTAACCGATTCAATCGTAACCATAAGAGTAGATGCGGCGAGGTCTTTCGATACGGCGCGAAATAGTTCGTCACAGGCAACCGGTTTTGTTGTTGATGCAAAAAGAGGTATTATTCTTACCAATCGGCATGTAGTGCAGGCAGGTCCAGTTGTTGCGGAGGCTCTATTTGCAAACCGTGAAGAAATCGATTTAAAACCGATTTATCGTGACCCGGTACATGATTTTGGTTTCTTTCAATATGACCCCAAAGCATTAAAATTCATTAAGCCAAAAACTTTACCAATTAAACCTAAAGAAGCGGTCGTAGGTCGAGAAATCAGGGTGGTTGGAAATGATGCGGGTGAGCAATTGTCTATTCTTGCAGGTACCCTGGCGAGAATAGATCGACAGGCCCCATATTATGGACGTGGTAATTACAATGATTTTAATACGTTTTATTATCAGTCAGCATCGGGGGTGTCTGGCGGTTCATCAGGGTCACCGGTTATTGATATCCAGGGAAATGTCATTGCATTAAATGCAGGTGGTTCCGTCAAGGCATCATCCAGTTTTTTTCTACCACTGCAGCGAGTTAAGCGTGCTTTAACACTTATTCAGAATAATAAAAAAGTGAGTCGAGGCACCTTACAGACTACCTTCGATTATAAGCCATATGATGAAGTTAGGCGGTTGGGCTTGCGTGCAAAAATGGAAGCCAGGCTACGTAAAGTAAATCACGGAGTAGGCTTGCTTGTGGTTAGAAGAAGCTTACCTGGAACGCAAGCGAGTAGTTTACTTAAATCAGGGGATATTATTATAAAAGGAGGAAAATTAAATGAGAAACTAAAATGGTTGAGAAGATTTGAAGAGCTGGAGTCTCTGCTTGATGCAAATGTAAATAAGAAAATAAATTTACTGGTTGAGCGTAGTGGAGTTGCGGTGGAAGTGAAAATAAAAGTGGACGATTTGCATACACTAACACCTGACCGGTATATAACATTTGGGCAGGCAGTAATACACAATTTATCTTATCAACAGGCGCGACATCTAAATCTTCCGGTAGAGGGTGTGTATGTGGCTGAACCTGGTTATGTGTTATCGACAGCGGGTATTCCTACGGGTGCGGTGATTTTATCTATTAATAATAAAAGGGTAAAAAATATAGGGGATGTGGAAGAAATATTAAATAATTTATCTGATCGTCAGCAGGCTGCTTTGAAATACATTACGTTTAAAGAAAGTAATCGCATGCATGTTTCTATTATGCGTATGGACAGGCGATGGTTTCCATTGCGCAAGTGTTATCGAGATGATGGGCAGGGTATCTGGCCCTGCGAAACTTTGTTAGACAATAGTGCTAAAGAAGTGGTGGATAAAGCGGATATAAATTTTATAAAGTATAAAGATAAACGGGCAAATAAACTGTCTTCTTCAATTGTCTCTGTTCAATTCGATTTACCATTTAATATAAATGGCGTTCAAGATTCACATTATACAGGTGCGGGCCTGATTATTGATAAAAGAGATGGTTTGATACTGGTTGATAGGAACACCGTGCCAATGAGTCTGGGGGATGTGCGAGTTGTCTTTGCGGGGGCGCTGGATATACCGGCAAAAGTAGTTTTTATTCATCCACTGCATAACATGGCAATAGTTCAATATGACCCTGAGCTGTTAGGTGAGGTGGAAGTGGGTGAGATTGAATTTAAAAATAAAAAATTAACGGCGGGTGATAATGTCTGGTTGGTTGCTTTAAAAAATGGCCAGGAATTACTGGTTGAGGAAACTAAGATTTCGGCAATCGACTCACTGGATTTTGAAGCACCGAAGATTCCAATGTTCAGGGAGTCTAACCTGGACGCCATCAGTCTTAATAATGCACCCGCAAGTCGAGGTGGTGTGCTCAGTAATGAAAATGGTGAGGTACTGGCTATCTGGCTAAGTTTTGCTTATGGAAGTGGCAATAAAATAAAACAGTATGAGTGGGGGGTGCCCGCCGAAATTGTGATGGAGCTGCTTGATCAATGGCGATGTTGCAAACAGTTTGATATAAAGTCACTGGAAGTTGAACTGTCAACCCTGTCTATTGTCCAGGCAAGAAAATTGGGTTTATCAAAAGAATGGACTAAAAAGTTTCAGACCGGAGATGCAAGGCGACAGGTGTTAGTAGTATCAAGAAGGGTTGCTGGTTCTGATGCAGAAGAAAAATTGCTGGAGGGTGACCTGATATTAGCCGTCGATGATGAAATAGTTCGTAACTATCTGGATGTTGAAAAAAACACCCAGAAAGAGGAGGTTAAATTAACCATTAATCGACTGGGTGAAGAATTGAGCGTGCTGGTTAAAACAAAGTTGCTTGATGGTTCTGGTGTAAATAAAATCGTGCAATGGTCGGGTGCTTTGATACAGGAGCCATATAGAGAAATATCCCTGCAAAGAGGAATAAAGCCTGAAGGGGTATACGTGAGTTATATTTTTCACGGCAGTCCGGCTAATAGAAGTGATCTTAGTGCTTTGTTGCGAATAGTTGAGTTTAATGGAGAAGTCGTTGAAAATTTAGATGGCTTTGTGCAGTTAACTAAAAAATATAAAGATGAAAAATTTATACAGCTAAAAGTACTTGATTTAATCAATCGCGAATCAGTTATTAGTCTTAAGCAAAATGTATACTACTGGCCGGGTCGGGAGATTGTTAAAAACCATAATGAATGGATGAGCAGGTAGTCATAATTCTGTCACAAATATTTAATAACAATGAAAGGATGATGTAATAAGTAAGAGTTAATATTTCACCAAGTTTTGCACAGGAACAAGTGATGCAAGAAAAACGCCTTAGAATGAACAGATCCCACACATGTGCGGGTTAATGTTAACCTGGCGAAAGAGTATAGGCCTTAGCAAGGACGCGTTTTCCTGCGGTGATTTTTTAGATGAGGCTGGTACCCGACATTTTGCTTCTGTAAGTCTGTTGGGGATTAGTGAAAAAATGGAGAGCAATAATCTCTTATCAGGAGGTATCAAGTTTTTGCCTGCGAAAAACAGCCCAACCGGTAAGGCAGTGTTATTAGTTGCTAATGAAGTAATAGGCAAAGCTGAAATATATGATGTGGAATAATTAGCCCTAAGTCACCAGGGCATAGAGAAAGGATTCTTTTTATGTTTGTGACCTCCTGTCTGGGAGGTTTTTTTTGTGCGCTGATGAATTTTATGTGCAGTTGAAATATGTTTTTGCCAATTTTTTTTCAGCTTTTCAGGGAGTTTTTCAGGACACCCAGTATTATGATTGACTAGCAAACTGGCTAACTATACTTGTAAAAGTATCTGGCTTCTCCAGGCAGCACAAATGGCCGCAATTTTTTATTGGAACTATTGAAAGGTTGTTTCCTACCTCGATATACCGTGCTTCATATTTTCTATTCAATGTGTCATTTCCACCATTAATTAATAAAATAGGCGCTTTATATTTTTTATCATATGAACAAAATCCTTACCTATAACCTCACTCATAGAATCCCTGCCACCATTCAGTGATATTCCTTTATCACAGATTGTCTCAGTAACAGAGCGTGATGTTATTTTCATTAATACTTTCTTTTGCATGGATTCGAAACGTTTTTTTGCTGATAATTTTCAATAATATAGTATTGATCTTTGCCAAAAAACCAATAAAACCAAAGTATTGTATGCAACAGCCGGATAAAACTAATTTAGAAACATTCTCGGGGTGTTTATATGCATAGCTATAGCTACGTACCCCCCAAGTGATAAACCTACAATAGTCGTATTACCCTTTATTTTAGATGTTATATATTTATGAACCTCATCTATAGCTGTTTCGAGAGTAAATGGTTTTTTTATGTTTTGACCATGGCCAGGAAGGTCAAGGACATGAACATCAAATTCGACTTTTAAAGCTTCAGCTTGTTGCGCCCACATTCCCTGGTTTAAGGAGCCTCCATGTAATAATAAAATAGAGTTCATGTTTCTATTACAGAATATTTACAAATATTTACAGGACACCCAACATAACATTTGACAAGTACAATCTGCAAGCGTAATTTTTCGAATAACAAATAGGATCACAATAAATCAGGGAACAAACCATGCCAAAACCCCGCCATGCACAAATGTCACTCGACGCC
>Ga0316207_10000464_pt1 | contig 65990 bp, 55 predicted proteins | sample 6weekpyrite_MG_FD_204943 | JGI IMG/M metagenome (GOLD analysis project Ga0316207, IMG submission 204943) | Microbial mat bacterial communities from mineral coupon in-situ incubated in ocean water Damariscotta River, Maine, United States -... | ecosystem: Environmental > Aquatic > Marine >... | reverse complement strand
GAGTATAACTACCGACCATCTTTAATAATAAATCGTTAATAATAAAGTCACTGGAGGAATGTATGAACGTATTCAAACGTATTTCAGCATCACTATTGGTAGGCCTAATGCTATTTTCCGGCGCAGCTTATGCCAGCACTGTGAAAGTAGGCGTTCAAGCGCCTCGTGGTGCGCTAAAGGCAATGAAAAGATGGGGTGAAATAGGCAAATATCTTTCTGCTGAAACAGGTAACAAAGTAGAATTGGTCCCGCTCAATCCCAGTAAAACAGTCGATGCAGTATCATCTGGTCAAGTTACTTACATGTTAAGCAATCCGGTTCTTGCCGTTGTTTTGAAAGAGAAGCATCAAGCAACCACCCTTGCCACCGTTAACAGGAAAAGTGGGGAATATTTTGCCGGGGTCATCATCTCCAAAAAAGGCAGTGGAATTAAAACGGCTGCAGATACCAAAGGCAAAAAAGGCGTTGCTTTTAAATTCAAGAAGTCAGCTGCCGCTTATGTGTTCCAGGTCAAACATCTAAAAGATAAAGGTATTGACCCACACAAAGATTTTTCATCCTTTAAAGAAGCCAAGAAGCAAGATGATATTGTTCTGGCAGTTAAAGCAGGGCTTGCTGATGTGGGTTTTGTGAAATCAGGGCTCTTAGAAGCCATGGCGAAAGAAGGTAAAATTAGTCTGGATGAGTTCAACATTGTTGATCAGGCTTCCGACGATTTAAAGCATGTTCATTCTACTGCCTTGTATCCACAATGGTCTCTATCTGCAGCGACTAATGCTAATGCAGCAGTGTCTGACAGTATTCGCACCGCGCTATTAAAATTAACACCTGAGCACGCTGCAAGTAAAGCAGCCAAAATACGTGGCTTTGTAGCGCCATTAAGTTTGGATGCTTTATTAGCGACATTAAAATCGTTGCATCTTCCACCTTTCTAAAGCTCTATTAATAATAAAAAAACTATATTAATAAGCTTATTAACTTTAGATTTTTCTGGAGAGACACGAAATGAGTAATACTAACCCACTAATCGGCATAGGAAATTTAACCACTAAAATGGATATTACTGCTAAGTTTACACTGGCTCTTGTAACGGGCTTAGTGTTACTTTTTTCTGTCTCCACTTATATTGTCTACGATCAACAGCACATGGAGTTCGACAAATTAATTTTGTCGTCAGAGAACGTCATTAAAGGGAATTTTGAATCTGCAACGAAAGATGCTCAGGCAGCACAAATCGAAAAGCTTAAACAATTATCTTCACTCTTGACAAAAATCACGCCTGAACCTGTCGCTGAATTAAGCTTATCTGTTTTGCAGGAATATGTAGAAATTGTTGCCAGTGACTCGGATGTTTCCTATGTCGTCATTACTAACACTGATGGTAATCCATTGGCGCAAGTAGGCAGCAAGAATCAAGTCGCAGCTGAGAACTTTATGACCAGCCCAATTACCTTCGAAGGTGTTGATCTGGGTAAAATAATGATTGGATATAATCATAAACGCATGGAAAAATCCCATGAAATTGCCAAAATTCAAACAGCCGAAGACATTGCGCTTATCGAAACCGTCAAGGAAGAAGCACTGAATACTGCTGCTATCAGTTTAGGCATTATTTCAACCATCATTGCGATCATCGTTTCACTGCTCGTCTACGTCCTATTCCGTGCGCTCATCGTAAGTCGACTTTCTTCGCTTGAGAATCGTTTCCATGATATTGCAGAAGGTGAAGGTGATCTTAGGCAACGCATCGATATTAATGGACATGATGCCATCGATCGACTCGGTGAAAACTTCAATATTTTTCTGGATAAGATCCACAGTACAATGAATGAAGTTGTTACTGTCAGTACTGAATTAACCACGTCTTCTGAGCACTTAACCTCAGTTGCAATCGATTCACAACAGGAAATATCGCATCAGAAATCCGAAATTGATCAAGCCGCAACCGCCGTTAACGAAATGTCTGCAACCGTACAGGAAGTTGCGCGAAATGCCTCTACTGCAGCTGAATCAGCCTATGACGCCGACAAAGAAGCCCATTCGGGTCATCAGGTCGTTGTTGAAACCACTAAAGCGATACAGGCTCTTGCTGACGAAGTTGTTAAGGCCGCCGATGTCATTCATATGCTTGAAACTGACAGTAATAATATCGGTGTTGTGCTTGATGTGATTCGAGGTATTGCTGAGCAAACCAATTTACTAGCCCTTAATGCCGCCATCGAAGCAGCTCGCGCAGGCGAACAGGGTCGTGGCTTTGCGGTCGTCGCTGATGAGGTACGTACTTTAGCAAGCCGTACACAAGAATCCACTGAAGAAATTAACTCCATGATCGAGAAACTGCAGAGTCGTGCAAGCGAAGCTGTGAATGTTATGGAAAACAGTCGTACACATGCTAAATACAGTGTTGAACAAGCTGCTATGGCTGGCGGTTCGCTCGAGTCTATTACCGGGGCGGTAGCGACCATTAGCGATATGAATACGCAAATTGCCAGTGCATCTGAGGAACAGAGTTCTGTCGGCGAAGAAATAAATAGAAATATAGTATCAATCAGTTCTGTTGCGGATCGTTCCGTTGAAGCATCTCAGAAAACTGCTGAATCTAGTCAGCAGCTCACCGATCTAGCTATCCGCTTACAATCCTTAATCGGTACATTCAAGCTATAAAAAAGGCCCGACAGTCTAAACTGTTGGGCCCTTTTTATTTCAACACGACTATCTAAGATAATATATTTTCTGACTCATACACCTTACTCCTTAAAACCTCCTCAAGCCTTTCTAAGTTGTCTGAATAGTAAACGTAACGGTCATGATGACGACTTCCCCTTTATGCTTTAACCTCACTCTTCAGGAATGGCAAGAGCGCACTGTCGAGATTAATGAAACAGTCATGGGTTAATTGAAAATCCAGATGAATATCAGGATAGTGACTACTGAAATAAAGAAGCTAAGAACAAGCGTTAATCAATTTTCATTTGTTAATACGATAAAGGATCACAACGGCATCCCTTACTTAGTTTGTTCGTTAATCAAATCGGTAAATGGGTGCGGTTTTTCTATTCCATAACCCTGGACATAATCCACACCTATATTTTTTAACATCCCCATTACCACATCATTCTCGACAAATTCTGCGATTGTTTTCATTCCAAGTACCTGACCAACCTGATTGATCGACTTTACCATTGCCTCATCAACCGGGTCCGTTTCGATATCGCGTACAAAGCAACCGTCAATTTTAAGGTAATTGACATCCAGATTTTTTAAATAGGCAAACGAGCTCAAACCACTACCAAAATCATCTAGTGAGAATTGACAACCCATGTCACTCAGTACTGACATAAATCGCTGTGCTTCCGCAAGATTACCAATCGCGGCTGTCTCGGTTACTTCGAAACAGATATTCTCAGCAGGTACACCACTTTTATTTAACTCTGCCACGAGGGTATCAAGGAAATCCTCGTCACAAAAACTATGACCAGATAGATTAATTGAGAATATTGTTGTCTCTGAACTTTTCGTCAACACCTTATTAATATAGCCAAATGCCTTTCTAACCACGTGCCTATCTAGCGCAGGCATCAGATCGTATCGTTCCGCTGCAGGAATATAGGCCATTGGTGGCAATAACTCACCGTCTTCGTCCTGCATACGCATGAGCACTTCATAATGTTGTTCACTACAGTTTGGGGCTAGTGACAATATGCGTTGCACAAATAAAATGATACGATCTTCATTGATAGCATTTTTTATCCGATGCAACCATTGGAGTTCGCCGTGGCGCTCGGCAACGGCCGTATCATCCTCGCTCAGAATATGAGTGCGGTTGCGCCCCAAATCTTTAGCGATATAACAAGCAGAATCGACACTACGCATCAGTTCAGCAAGACCGCCACTGGTTGCCGTTATTGGAACCACACCAATACTTACTGACGATTCAAATACTTTATTATCCCAGACAAAACTTAACTTACTAATCGCATCACGCACGGTTTCTGCAATATGCCTGGCTTTTTCAAGCGGGCAATTTTCAAGTAATATGCCAAACTCATCTCCGCCCAGGCGCGCGATCGAATCAGTTTCACGCAGGTAAGTCGGTATATGATTTGAAATTCGCTTTAATAACTCATCTCCTGCGGCATGCCCACAGGTATCATTAACAACTTTAAACTGATCAAGATCCAGGTACATCAGCACATACTGGCCCGATGATTTTTTTGCATTATCAACCAGGCGTTTAAGACGGAACTCAAACTCACGCCGGTTTATTAGACCCGTTAATGAGTCATGACTGGCCTCATAAGATAACTTGTTTTCCAGGCGACGTAATTCAGAAATATCTCTGAAGACGATCACTGAACCAATAATTTTTTTCGCCTTGTTCCGCATTGGCGAGCAAGTAAAAACAATCGGTAAATGTTCCCCGTCATTACGCAACAAAACAGTGTGCCTACCTGATAATTCATAAGCCTGGTTTTCTATTACATTGGTAGTTATATCAGGATACACCTCTCCCGTTTTATCGTTCAGCAACACTAACACATCTGAGATTGGTTTATTTAAAACTGTTTCACTGGCACGGTAGGTAAGCGCCTCAGCAGAAGGATTCATGTAGTCTATCGCGCCCTGACTATTCGTTGTTATAACACCATCACCTAACGATGAGAGCGTTACCTCTGCTAATTCTTTCTTACTCGATAATTCTTCCTCGACCGTTCTTCGATTATCGACCTCGGCACGTAACTGGGCATTCAAATCATCCATGGAGGCCAACGAATTACTCAGATAACCAATAAGCCCAGTATTTCGTGCATTCAGGATAATGCTTTCTCGAGTCGCATCGTATATGCGCATCATCATCACCAGCATGGCTAACATATACATGAATGCCAGCACTTCCATCGGCAATGCCAATTCTTCATCAATAATGTGCAAACTGTAAATAAGTGGCAGCATTGTTAGAACGGTAAATGAGGAGGAGGCAAACCGACTTGCGGCATAGATAGCAACCGTGCCCGCACACAAACCACCTAATATAAATGCCAACATAACGTGGTAGGTGAATGAATTCGGAGGGACGATGAATATTGCCGCACTCCCCCACACCAGGCCAGAAAGCCCTGTGCCAACTTCAAATGCACGCACCCAGAAGTTTTGGCTATAAGCAAATAAACCGGAGTGATAAAGATTAACCAGCGTATAACGTAATATCGATACGATAAATAACACGGCGTACCATGTGATGAGTACAGACATTTCGGTAAGCGGCGAAAAGTAATAGGTGACCAACGATGAAGCAGAAATAGTTCCGGTTAGTGCGAGCCCCGCATCTTTGTAAAGTAATTCGGCTTGTCCCTTTTTATATTCCTCTGATATTAGGGTCTCAGGCAACACTTGATCATCCGCAATGTCTACATTAACGGCGTTAATTACATTGTCTGACTTTCCTAACAAGTTAATACCTGCCTTATTCTCTACGTTTATTCGCAGCAATACGTAAACGTAGTGCGTTTAACTTAATAAAACCTTCTGCATCTTTTTGATTATAACTACCATCATCATCTTCAAAGGTAGCGATACTTTCATCAAACAAACTGTCTGCTGCTGATTTTCGTCCCACAACAATGACATTGCCCTTATAAAGTTTAAGACGAACCGTACCGTTTACATTCTTTTGTGAAGCATCAATCATTTCCTGCAACATTAAGCGTTCAGGGCTCCACCAGAATCCGTTGTATACCAACTCTGCATACTTGGGCATAAAGCCATCTTTCAGGTGTGCCGCTTCACGATCCAGGGTAATGGACTCAATCGCTCTATGTGCCTTGAGCATAATCGTACCTGCCGGCGTTTCATAACAACCGCGTGACTTCATGCCGACAAACCGATTTTCAACAATATCATCTCGGCCGATACCATTCTCGCCACCCACCTTATTCAGGTATTCCATTACTGTCGCAGCAGAGGTTGCCTTGCCATCAATACTCACGATGTCGCCTTGCTCATAACCGAGTTCAACATAGGTTGGCGTATCAGGTGCTTGTTCTGGCGAAACAGTCCAACGCCACATCGATTCTTCAGGTTCAGCCCAGGGATCTTCTAGAATGCCGCCCTCGTACGAAATATGTAACAAGTTCGCATCCATTGAGTAAGGAGATTTTTTCCCCTGCTTCATCTCAACCGCAATACCATGCTGTTCAGCATAGGCCATTAACTTTTCACGCGAATTTAAATCCCACTCGCGCCATGGTGCAATAATTTCAACACCCGGTTTCAATGCATACGCACCCAGTTCAAAACGAACCTGGTCGTTACCTTTACCTGTCGCGCCATGCGAAATAGCGTCGCCGCCCGTTTCATTGGCTATTTCAATTAAACGTTTTGCAATTAAGGGACGAGCAATTGATGTCCCGAGCAGGTATTCGCCCTCGTAAACGGCGTTAGCGCGAAACATAGGGAACACATAGTCGCGTGCAAACTCTTCACGCAAATCTTCAATGTAGATCTCTTTGATGCCCATCGCTTCGGCTTTCGCGCGCGCAGGCTCAACTTCTTCCCCTTGACCAATATCAGCGGTAAACGTCACGACCTCGCAACCGTACACATCTTCCAGCCACTTCAAGATTACTGATGTATCCAAGCCCCCCGAATAGGCTAGAACGACTTTATTTATATTGCGTGTGCTCATAGTAGTGTCCTGTGCCTTCCTCGCAGCCGATTGCCTGAAAGACGAAAATTAGAAATAACGCCACATTATACCCGACTCAAGCAGGGAATGAAGGTTTTCCAGTCAGCCCGATTGGCTTGCTGAATTATCTAATTATCCTTTATCAACTGAACCTGCACACGTCGGTTCAGCAAACGTCCCTTCCTGGTTCGATTCGAGTAGGCAGGCTGATGCTCACCAAAATACTCAAATTCGATCATTGAGGCCGGAACCCCTCGTTTTAATAGATATTCTCGAACCGCGACTGCACGATTTCGTGACAGTGCGTAATTTGATCCCCGACTACCAATATTATCACTGTAACCTTCAAGGGTTACTTGTTTAATCTCTTTATCCGCCTTCACAAACATCGCGATCGCACGTAGGCGTTGTTTCGATGCTTTATCCAGTACGGCACCACGATTACCAAATAGAATATTCGTATTACTGGCTGATTTATAATCGAGCGGTATTAGACCAGCCATGCAGGTACGAAATTCTTCCATGCCAGCGCGAAAATTAATCGATGACAAAATGACCTGCACTTCACCTGCCCCACTTTGCCGACTGTGATAATGCAGGGCCGGGCGTTCTCCCAGCTCTAATGATGCCAGCATGTCACGCACCTGAAGGCGGCTAAACCTGAATGGGTCTTGCCCACCTCGGTACTTCACCTTACCTAAATTACGGCCACGTAATTTATGCTGCCAGGCCGATGGCAACGCCACCAACCGTGCCTTACCACCGGATGGGCCGCCCTGGTCGATGTTGAGACGTAAATAAATATCGCGTCCGGCTGGACGTACAAATGAAGCCGTTCCGTAGTAGCTAATAGTATGGCTAAGGCGGCATTCGAGTGGTGATGAGCTGGTTTCCCAACTGGATTCATGCAGCGGCGCTTCGTAGCGTAACCCGGTTGCCATCGCGACCGCTGCCCATGCGCAGCCGGCAATAACAAAAGCATTAATAATCATAACCTTAATAGAATGTCGCATCCTATTTACCCACACGCAAGCCACTAGCATTAGCTTATATATCGGGTAAAACAACTAAATCTTTAGGTAAAAACCACTAAAATGTAAGGAATAATGCTGCCATGCTAGAGATAATCAATTAAGGCGCCCGTTGTCTGGCGCAGGCGTAAGCTCATGAGTTTACTAATCGCTTTGCACAATTTCAAAGCAAGGGCCGGGTTCCCTTCACACAGGTGTTCGAACTGAAAATGGGTAAACAGAATAAATTCGGAATCCATATCACTGATCGCCGTGGCAGAATGGGGAAAACCATCCATCATGGACATTTCACCCATACTTTTACCTGCGCGAACAATTGCTACCTCTTTGTTTTCTTTGATGATTTTAACTCTTCCATCAACTAGCAAGCACATGAAATGACTTTTCTCACCTTCCTTGAAGATTGTTGCTCCCTTCTCGGCCTTATAGGCACCGCAGTAATGAGACAGTATCTCGATTTCAGTCGGTTCAAACTCTTGTAACAATTGCACTTTTCCCAGCATTTTAAATAGCTGATCCTGAAAGCCTTGTCCGGCCCCCAATTGTTCAAGATTATTTATATTGTCAGTCACTTAGATAGATTTCACTTGATGCCCAGCTATCATATCGGCACAGCGAATAAAATATTAAGCATCGAAAAGGCGTAAACACAATTTTTCAATCGCCTGGAGGTGTTCTACAGCATTACGAGAGTGTTGCCACTCATGCGGCTAATAAGAATGAAACGAGTGGCAACAGCACTCATCGCCGTGCCGAGGTAAGGAAATCCATCCCCTGCTCAAGCAAGCAGGGGACAGACTCTGGCTTATTTCTTTTTACTGCGACGCAGGCGTGACAATAAGCGTCGCGCCATTTCACCAAACATTTCTGTTTGTGTCGGGTGAGGATGAATCGCATTAGCAACCTGTTCCAGGGTCATACGACCTGAAACCATCATCACACCCTCGCCAATAAGGGTATCAGCATGATCCGCCAAATAATGAACACCGATAACGCGCTGTGTTGCTTTATCGGCCACAATCTTGATCATGCCGTGCGTTTCATTGGTGATCATCGCCTTGGCATCAATGCTCATGGGCATTTTTACCTCAACCGCATCAATGCCCTTCGCTTTTGCCTGCTCAACAGACAGGCCAACAAAGGCAGCTTCCGGACGTGAGAAGATCACGCCCGAATCCATGTCTTGATCATACTGCATGTCTTCGCCAAGGATCGTCATCGCAGAGACACGCCCTTGTTGACCCGCAGTATGCGCCAGCATCAAGCCGCCAATCACATCACCAACCGCAAAGATATGCGGCACGCTGGTACGACAACGCGCATCGGCTTTAATTACATCATTTTCAGTTTCAATGCCGGCCTTATCAAGTTGTAAAGGCTCAAGCAGCGGACGCTTGCCGGTCGCCATGATGACGTAGTCGACCGTCTGCGTATGTGCCTTACCATCGCTGTCTTTATAACCTAACTTCATCGCACCGGGTTTGCCCTTGATGGATGACAAACCGGTTGATGTCATGATGGTCAAATTAGGATCATCGTTCAAAATACCGGTAAGGTGTTTTGCAATCTCAGGTTCTACTTCAGCCAGGATACGATCCTGTGCTTCAAACAACGTTACCTTGGTACCAAAGTCCTGGAAGATCTGTGCCATTTCAACACCGATGGCACCACCACCGACAACGGCTAATTTCTTCGGTACGCCTTCCAGGCCCCAAACCGTATCAGAGGTGAGTACACCACCTGATTCAACACCGTCAGCCGCACCTGGAATAGGCGGAATAAACGGTGGGGCACCCGTTGCAATCACGGCACAACCAAAGCTAACGTGACGACCATCAGAGCCATCACCCAACGGTGCACGGGCATGCGGGTTATCATCGTTACCACTGGTGTCGATAAACAATCTGTGGTCACTTTCAAACAAGGCATAACCCTGAATGACATCAATCTTGACGCCGGTATCAGTTTTCAGCGCCATCTCACCGCGTGTTTCAAGTACATTACGACGCGTTGCTTCAAGCGCTTGCCAATCCAGTTTGGCTTTATTGGTTCCAGTAACACCGAGGTGTTCATCATGGACACGATCACGGATACGATCCGCTGCGGCGCGCCATGCCTTGGATGGAATACAACCACGCCATAAACATTCGCCACCCGGGAACGGTGCATCGTTGATCATGGCAACTTTGATTCCATGGCCGGCCAGGTCGCGGGCACAATCTTCGCCACCCGGTCCGCCGCCAATCACGACTACATCGTAATCCCAATCCCCTTCTGGAATGGCAGGCCCTGTTGGTCCCATCCAGTCTTCCGGTTGTTCGATTGCTGTTTTAAGTGTGTTCAAATACATACCCACTTCAGCGCCATTCACAACACGGTGATCAGCGGTAATGGTGAGTGGCATGCCTTCCGGACCCGCGGCTGAGATCGCCAGGATCGCCGACGTACCCGGTGTTGGAATGGCATCAAAATAACTGACACCCATCATGCCCATATTCGAAACCATAAAGGTAGGGTTCGCGTATTCTTCCGGGGCGAGGCGACGCTTACGTGCACGACCCACCAGATCCCCCCAGCTTTCGTTCAGTTCTTCAAGACTTCGCGATTCGCAGTGGCGTAACACAGGTACAACTAACCCGCCGCCATCAGCGGACACAGCCATACCAATATCGATATTGTCGCGTTCAACAATCTTATCAACCGGCTGGTAAGCCCAGTTGATACTTGGATGCTTCGCCATTGCCACGGCACAGGCCTTGGCAATCGCCACGGTGACAGACACGCCTTGCGCTTTCGCTGCCTTGATAATGGCACCCGGCTTGGCATTAATCGCTACGCGGAACGTTGGCATCGTTAAAGAGGCACTCATCGAGTGACTGACTGCTTTTTCCATCGCGGTCATATCACGCCCATGTCCCGGCACCTGAATTTCAGGCATCACATGGGCTGGCACTTGTGCACCAATTTCAGTTGGACGCTCAATTGGTTGTGCACGGCGCACGTCATCTGCCGTAATCACGCCATCCGGACCGCTACCATGCAGGGTATTTAAATTCACATGCAACGAAGCAGCGAGCTTACGTGCAAACGGGGTTGCCTGTTTGTTGTCGGGGCGTGGCGCGGGCGTTACATTGCTATCAACCGTCGGCATTGCTGCAGATGTTTTGCGCACGGCAGGTGCAGCTGATGCAGTTTCAGCTGCCGCAACAGCTGCGCCACCTGAACCACTATGCTCGGTATCAACTACCTGATTGGCATTATCGACAAGGTAGGCCATTGCCTCACCCACGGCGATGGTACTTTCTTCTGCGGTGATCGGTCCTGACAAATACCCTTCACGGAAAACTTCTACATCCATGACGGCCTTATCTGTTTCAACCGTGGCAACGATGTCTCCGCGTTCAATCTTGTCGCCAATCGCTTTCTCCCAGCTAACAACCAGACCTTCGGTCATCGTATCTGATAGCTGTGGCATTTTAATCGTGTGGGCAACACCCTCTGGTACGCCAATATCCGCTACGACTTCAACTTCCGGTTTTCCTTCACTACCGGCATTTTGTGCATCATCCGGCGCTTCGGCGTCCGCACCTTGCACGTCATCGGCATTTGCGACCAAAAAGGCAATCGAATCGCCAACTGTCACCGTACTATCAACCGCTGCCTGTGGGCCAGAAAGGTAGCCTTCACGGAACACTTCAACATCCATAATGGCTTTGTCAGTTTCAACCGTTGCGACAATGTCACCACGTTCGATCTTGTCGCCAATATTTTTTTCCCAGCTCACAACAACGCCTTCGGTCATCGTATCCGAAAGCTGTGGCATTTTAATCGTGTAGGAATCAGCCATAATCTTCTTTTCGTTTGTTATACCCGAGTCGCGTCCTGCATTTACGCAAAGGACACTACCCGGTTATTAAAAGACAAGTTGCCTGGAATCAGGACAAACCAAATTGTTTCAATACTGCATCAACCACATGTTGTGCGGTCGGGATCGCCATTTTTTCCAGCTTATGATTATACGGAATAGGCACATTCTCTGCAGAAACACGCACCGGAGGTGCATCTAACTCAAAGAAACATTCTTCATTAATAATCGCCATGACTTCAGAGCCAACGCCAACGGCTGGTTCTGCTTCTTCAACAATAACTGCGCGGTGCGTTTTAGAAACAGAAGCCTTAATACCTTCACGATCCAACGGACTCAATGAAAACAAATCAACAACTTCAGCATTGATGCCGTGCTTGCTAGCAAGCACTTCTGCTGCGGCTAAGCACCAGTGCACTGAAATATTGTAGCCAAACAAGGTCACATCCGCACCTTCGCGTGCAACTTCACTGCCTTCTAATGGCATGAAGTATTCTTCATCAGGCACCTCACCCTTCATGTTGTACATGAGTTCATGCTCATTAATGAACACGGGATCATTACAACGCACGGCAGATTTTAATAAGCCATAAGCCTGACGTGGATTAGATGGGGTGACCACACGTAATCCTGCCACGCCCATGAACACTTTTTCCATACGGGCTGAGTGCTGTGCACCCAACTGATGTGCCGTACCACCAGGTGAACGAATAACAACCGGTGCTTCAAGTTGACCACCCGACATATAACGTACCTTGGCAGCCGTATTGAAGATCTGATCCATCGCAAGCCATGCAAAGTTCACTGACATGATTTCGATAATCGGGCGTACACCGACAAATGAGGCACCAATACCCAAACCGGTATAACCGCCTTCTGAAATTGGCGTATCAATAACACGCTCTGCACCATATTTATCGAACAGACCATTGGTGGCTTTATAAGTACCACCGGCAACACCAATGTCTTCACCCATACAAATAACCAGAGGGTCACGCGTCATTTCTTCATCGTGGGCACGGCTTAAGGCTTCCCAATACATAATTTCAGACATTACTTGGCACCTCCATTAACCCAGGGGTCATTTTCAGCGAGTACATATTTATCAAGTAACTCGGCTGATGGTTCTGGAGAGTCTTCTGCAAATTTAATAATGTCATCTTCAATTTCAGTGAGAATATCGTTATCCATCTTCTTGTATTCATCAAGACTAATTTCGCCTGCTTCAATAAGACGGTCGCGCAATATAATAATGGGGTCACGTTTGCCCCACATGCGCTCTTCTTCTTTAGTACGGTAAGCATTTGAATCAGACATTGAGTGGCCACGGTAACGGTAGGTCATCAACTCCAAAAAGTATGGCCCTTTACCGCTTCGAACATGGTCCACGGCAACTTGCGCTGCTTCATATACCTTGTCGAAGTCCTGCCCGTCTGTCTGTGCAGATGGAATATCGTAACCGCTAACACGCTTGTACTGATCAACCACCGCTGTAGAGCGGTCAATACGCGTACCAATACCATATAGGTTGTTTTCACAAACGTAGAGTACGGGTAAATCCCAAACCTTCGCCATGTTCAAACTTTCATGGAAAACACCCTGGTTATTCGCTGCATCACCCAGGAAGCAGATACAAATTTCATCGCCACCTTTGAGCTTAATGCCCTTGGCAATACCGGCAGCCAAGGGGAATGGACCACCCACGAGCGCATAACCACCCATAAAGCGATGCTCGGCACCGAAAATATGCATCGAACCACCGAGGCCTTTACAGCAACCGGTTTCTTTCGCAAACAATTCCGCCATGACCTCTTTAGGAGGCACACCAGACTTAATCGCATGAATATGGTCACGATAGCTGGTCATCACATAGTCATGACCAGGCTTAGCCGCCTCCAGAACACCATAGGCACACGCTTCTTCACCTGGGTACAGATGTAAAAACCCGCCGATCTTGCGTTCAACATAGGCTTCGTAGCAACGTTCTTCAAAACGTCGCGCAAATAACATTTCTTGTAATACTCTTTTCTTGTCAGCGGGCTTCATTTGTTTCCTTTTACTATCCGTTAACAAATAGGCGCGCTATGATCGGTGTTTTGGCCGGTAAGGTCAAGCCAAAACACCTGCAAATTAGGCGATTAATACAATGAAAATCCAGATAAAACAACATGTAAGCACTCCTTCAAGCGTTGAATTGGAGACCACTAAGCAACTGATTTTAGTGCTTCCGGAGGCGATCAAGGACGGTAAGTGGCCCAATATTGCGCATAAAGCCGCCATCAAAGCCCGTTTTAAGCGCGAAGAAAACGGAAATAGTCTATTTTCATTCGATTTACCTAATAAAGCAGCAACCCATGTCAGTATTGGCACGATTAGTAAGAATATTAGCCAATTCGACCTACTTAATGTGGCCCGTAAACTGGTGGCGCCTCAGCTCGCACTGAATCCCGCAAGCTTATCCCTGGCAATGCCTGGTCTGCCTGTTAAACAAGCCAATCAGGTTGCCGAAGCCCTGCTTGCGGCCATTTTGGCCGGCAATGAGACCATGCCGAGCTATAAATCAAAAAAACCTGTCGCCCGCAAACTAAAAACCGTGCATCTATTCAATCAAAAGCAAAAATTCGATAGCAGCGCTTGCCTTGCCACCGCCAAAGGCAATAATCTCGCGCGCGCCCTAACCACCTTGCCACCGAATGAATTAACGCCGGGTAACTATCGTAAACGTGTTGCTAAATTAGCCCGACAGTCAGGCTGGAAAATGCAATTTCACACTATGGCTAATTTGCGTAAACAAAAAGCCGGTGCCTTTGTTGCGGTTGCACAAGGTAGCCCCGAAGCCGATGCTGGCATCCTGCATTTGCGTTATACACCAAAGAAAAAAACAGACCAACCTGCATGTTCATTAGTCGGCAAGGGAATTTGTTTTGATACCGGTGGCACTAACCTGAAACCCGCGCAATATATGCATGGCATGCACGAAGATATGGAAGGCAGTGCAGTAGCACTTGGTACATTGCTGGCCTTAACTGAACTAAAAGTCGACTTCCCTGTCGACTGTTGGCTGGCGCTCGCACAGAATCATATTGGCCCCAAGGCTTATAAGCAAAATGATGTGGTCACTGCCTACAATGGCACCACCATTGAAGTGATGCATACTGATGCAGAAGGAAGAATGGTATTGGCTGACACCCTCTCATTCGCTGCCAGGAAAAAACCGGCTGTTATTATTGATTACGCGACTTTAACCGGTTCCTGTGTCGCTGCACTTGGCACCACCTATAGTGGCGCATTCACTAATCAGGACAATCTATTTAACCCTATTATTAATGCTGGGAAAAATAGTGGCGAACGCGTTTGGCCTTTCCCGATTGATAAAGATTTCGACTCGGTACTTGAAAGTAATATCGCAGACATCAAGCAATGCACCATCAGTGGCGGCCCCGATCATATTCTTGCGAGTCGCTTTCTTAGTCGTTTTGTCGGCAAGACGCCATGGCTACACGTCGACTTGTCTTCAGGAAATAACAAAGGTGGTCTGGCTCATATTCCAACAGACATTACGGGCTTCGGTATTCGCTTTACAGTTAACTTATTACTAGAAGAAAAACTACTCGAGAAACTTAAGCCGATTGATTAAGTAATGTATTTACTTTTTGGTAATTAATTTCAGCGCCGATGATGTCAAAACTATCTCGTGCTTGTAACAAGTAGGCACGAGATTGCTTATCATTGGTATGACGTCCTAATTCATAACGCAATAAAGCTTGTTCAAAGCGCATGTCGAGTTCAATCGCATGTTCTAATCCCTTTTTCCATAACTTGATGGCACTTGAATGTTTACCACTCAACCATGCAAAGCATCCTTCACACCTAAACGTTTCTGGCAAACCAATTGTATTGGTCTTTGAATAACTTCGTAATGCAGATATTAAAATTTGTATGGGTTCTTTCATTACAATCGCGCGTGATGAATCACTTTCCCACATACCTAATAAAACCGTAGCTGCGCCTATCAAGCCTTCCAGGACATACTGTGCAACGGCATCAGAACTTTTCACAACGTTAACAGCGCGATCTGCGTATAGTTTCGCTGCGTCCATATCCTCCCTGGAATAAGCGGCATGGGCAAGCACCCCATTCACCATCGCTTGATCGCCAACATTCAACTTATCAAAATCTACAACCTTTAACTTTTCTTCAATATCGACCGTATCACCAGATGGTATCTGGCAATAAAGCATTCCAGTCAGCCCCCATGCCTGAATTTGTATAATTCCACGTCGAAGTCCTGATTCATACAATTCTTTAAATTGTTCTTTCGCTTGTACATGCTTTCCGAGGCGATAGGTAGCAGGCGCAAGCGTAAACATTAATTCGTCCCAGCGACGATGATCACCAATGCGCTCTGCAATCTCAATAGCCGGCAATATCGTTTCATGAATATCCTGCCAACCACCTGTCGTCGTTCTATAAATTGCGGTCACCATCATGGTGTATGCCTGGCATTGCAGATTATTCGTTTTTCGTGCTGTTTGGTGCGCTAAACGATAATACAATTCTGCCAACTTATGACTGGGAATCATACTGGCAACAACACAAATATTTGACAAACTACGTGCAAGCTCCGGTGACGTGCCGGCCTCTTCTGATAAATTTAAAGCCCTTAACGCACCATATAAAACCGTTGGCTTATCATTTCCCATATAAGCTATTTGCGCTAGTCGCTCAAACGCACGAGATATACCTAATAATTTCTGCGATTGGGCATGACCACGGCCGACATATTTTTTCGGCCGCAAACGATGCATGAATTGTAACCAGACATCTTTGAGAAGCCCTTTTATCAGTCCGCCCTTACTTAGAATCGCTTGCTGCCCCAATAGGGATAACGCAATTTGCATATGCTCGCGGCTTTGCGGGAAATTAGCTAACGAATAATAAACCTCGCCCATTTGTAGGTGCCACTCACCACGAACAGCTTCCGGGGTAGTGGAACCTAATTTACGATCAAGCTCTAGTGCTTGTTCGTAAAACTTTAACGCTTCAAGGTTCGCAAATGTTTTACTGGCATGATTACCGGCCTTAACACAGTACTTTAAGGTTTTTTCATCATCACCAACGCGAGCGAAGTGATATACCAGCAATGAATAAAAAGGTGCCAGGTTATCTGGGTTAGCCCGTTCGTACCATTCGCCAACGGCTGAATGCAATTGTTCGCGTTGCGAAAACAACAACATGTTATACGCAACTTCGCCGGTTATATATTGCCTGAAGGCATAAGAGTCTTCAGCCTGTTGCTTCATCGGCACCATCAATTCAAGACGCACCAGGTCATCGAGAAACTCTTTAAGCTTATCTTCATCGCCTTCAAGCGGAAAAATATCTCGCAGCACATTAAACCGGAAAGCTTGCCCAATAACACTCGCTACCTTTAATGCTAGTTGCTGCGATGCGCCAAGGCGATCAATTTTTTCTGTAATGAGCCCTTCAAGCGTATCCGGAAGGTTTAACTCATCAATGCTACTAATTCCTTCTGCAAGTTCGCAACTATCATTGCGTATCGAAACAACTTCAGTTTCCAGTAAGCGTTTTGCTAACTCTTCAATAAAAAACGGATTACCTTGAGATTTCTCATTAATCAGTTTTTCAACTTCCTCTGGCAATTTATTTACACCAAATTGCTGACATACTAATTCAAGACTTTCCTCTGTTTCCAGTGCGCCAATATCCAGTTTCAATGTATCTGGTGAAGAAATGATGGTGCGATAAACCTTGGGCAGTGGTTCAGCGATAGGCCTTGTTGCAATTAACAACAAGAGGGGATCTACATCACGCATAACCAGGCGTAATAACCCCCATGACGCCGAGTCTACCCACTGGGCATTCTCAATAGTCAGTAACAACGGATTTTTTTCTGCCGCCAATTTGAGTATATTAACAATCAGGTCATTTATGTTATCACCACGCGCTTCACCAACGACCTGACTTGTGATTTCATTGTCGGGCATATCAAGCGATAACATGTCACTTAATAACGGTAATGAATTTACCAGTTCTTTATCATCGCCAAGATAATCCAGGGCTGCAACTTGCCGTGCTGCAAGATCCGTAATGTCGGCCAGTGCGAACAATTGCCCTAGCACTAGTGACCAAATGTAATATGGCGTAGTGGCTTCAATCGCACTCGCGAAACCACGCAAGTTAGTGACATTTGATTTCTTGGCCTTATGTCTAACTTCAGTTAGTAATGCCGTTTTACCAATACCCGCCTCACCACTAACAACCGCGATACCCGAAGTGCCCTGCATTAATTTTTCATACGCATCCAACAATTGCCTACGCTGTTCTTTGCGACCAATTAATTTTACGGAACTTGAACTGGCAGTGGGTGCTTCTGTAATAATTTTCTTAATTGGTTGGAAGTTTGCAATCCGGTTTGCCTTACCTTTAAGTTGCAAGGCAGGATGTGCCTGGAACTCAACAGAATCGACTGCAGCGAGATAGGTCACTTCATCACACAGCACACCTTTGCCTTTTGATGCCTGCATTAGACGGGCAGCTAAATTAACATTGTCGCCCATCAAGGTATATTCACGACGTCGATCATCGCCAATCGTGCCGCAGAAAACACGCCCTGAACTAATGCCAATCGCACATTGCCAACCCAACTCTTCGAGTTTCGTTTGCATATCCATCGCGGCCAGTACTGCGCGCACAGGGTCATCATTATGTGCTAATGGTGGCAAACCAAGTGCTGCTAACAAACTCACGCCTTTGTCATCAACACTGAGTTTGTTAATGCTGCCTTCATAACGATAAAGACACCGCTGTAATGCGTCCATCACGTTCTGTGCAATTTCAGTTGAGGTATCGATCTTCATATCAGGGAGGTTAATGAATAAAACGCTAACCCTGCGTAACTCACCAAGCCAGGCACCTTGACCTGTACTTAATCGATTATGTACTGCCCCCGGGATATAAGGTTTAAGCTCCTTTAATAATTTATCGTAAAAAACGGGGTGTTCCATTGGTGAAAACAATGCGGCAGAACGTGCTTCTGTCACCAGCATGGAATGCTCATCTAGCACTTGTGCTACAAAATCCTGCTCAACCATTTCCCATGCCAATTTATGACAAACCAGACTATCGGGGGGGCATGCTCCACCTGCGTCACCCGCGAGCGTTAAAGCGGGACCGGTAACGGTAAATTCTTTGCGGCCAAGGTTTCCGCCAATATGATAACTACGCAGAGAGCCCGCTGAAACAGCAATCTTGAGTGCTAATTTAGTGCCATCAGGTGCCTGAAAACCTCTTAGCGCTGAGTGAACAGCCAAACCACATTGTAGGGCAGCACGTTGACAGTCAGCGAGCTTTGCCCCATCAATTGCGGGCCAGACGGCTAGCATCGCATCACCGGCAAATTTGATAATGTCACCGCCGTGACTACCGATCGTTGCGATCATTTGACCAAAATAGGCGTTGAGGATCTGGGTTAGTTGTTCCACACCACCTGGGCCCTGACTCGCAAGCCGTTCAGTAAGGGCGGTAAAACCGGAAATATCTGCAAACAACAATGCCGTTTCAAATTGAGATTGAGGCTGCTGCCCCTGATTTAGGGCATGCAGGTCCTTTAGCACTAACTGAGGGACATAGGCTGTATACTGCTTTAGTACGTCTGTCTGCAATCCGTTGCCCTCCCCTATTATTATTTTTTTATACTAAATTTAGATACTATAAATAGAACTTACCATATGACAGGCCATCTTGCTGTAAAACCAGCTCAAACTATTCGCCTCTAACAAGCTATGTTAAAGTAGCTCCCCATTATGGCTAAACAATCACGCAAACAACGCAAGAAATCCACCGCCCATCAAGTCGAAGGGCCAAGCATGGCCGAATTGGCTGATCGTCACGAACTTTATGAAAATTCGGTACAAAACGCAGAAACAGAAGTCGATTTTGTTAGCGAAACCTTCGAGTCAATACGCAAACGCAAACTCACGCTATTACGTGAAGATTTTTGCGGCACGGCCAGTGTCTGTGGTGAATGGGTAAGTCGTGGCAAAGATCATCGTGCTATTGGGATCGATCTCGATGAAGATGTCTTGCAATGGGGGCGCGAACACAATCTTACCAAGCTTGATGATGAGCAACAAAGTCGCGTTACCTTATTAAAAGAAGATGTCCTGACTACCCAGCCAGAAAAAGCTGAGGCAATCCTGGCGATGAATTTCAGCTATTGGTATTTCAAGACACGTGATGTGCTACGCGGTTACTTTGAACATGTTCGTAATGGACTGACCGATGATGGCGTATTTTTCCTTGATTGTTTTGGTGGTTATGAAGCCTTTCAACTCATGGAAGAAAGCACCGAAAACGAAGGATTCACATACACCTGGGATCAATCTGAATATAACCCTATCACCGGTGATTACGTCTGCCATATCCATTTTGAGTTTCCTGATGGCTCAAAGATGAAAGAGGCATTTACCTATGAGTGGCGACTCTGGACAATGCCCGAATTACGCGAATTATTAGTCGAAGCCGGCTTCAAAAATGTCACTACTTACTGGGAAGGTTCAGATGAAGACGGTGATGGTGACGGGAACTTTGAAGCAACCGAAGACGGTGAGGCTGATGCCGGTTGGGTTTGTTATATCGTAGCGGAAAAATAATATCGCTACTGAGCACAGCCGCCAATTGAACCTTCTGCACAAGTAGACCCATCAACCCAAACAGCCTTATTCAGTTTAACACCCTGCAGATTGGCTGTTTTCAAATTTGCCCCTGTTAAATTGGCAAATGACAGCTCTGCATTCACCAGGGATGCGCCACGTAAATCGGCATTAACAAGGTTAGCACCTTTTAAAATAGCCCCACTCATATCTGCACCGATCAAATTAGCCTTACTCAAGTCGATATAAGACATATTGGCACCTTTCAGATTTGCTGACTGTAAATTGACTGATGCCAGGCGCGCATTCAGTAACAGGGCATTTTCTAAATTGGCTGACTGCAAATCTTTATTGAGCAAAATACAGTTAGTCCAGTTCACTGCAAATTCAGGTGCGGCCTGACAGTCAATAACGACTTTATCGGGCTGATTCTGGTATGCATAATAACCAGCCCAGGCAATCAGAATCACTACTGCCGCCAGGAAAAGTTCTGCCGTAAAAATACCGGGTGCATCATTTCTCTTGGCGCGTCTTCTCAAGATATTACGGTGCCCCATAATATCATCGAGCTCCAGGTCCCGCCGGTCACTGGCATCACGGCGCTCGTTGGCCCTTGCATCGGAGGCAACATCACGACGATCTCTTGCCAGCCGCTCATCCGCCCAACGTCGCGCGGCCATCAATCGCTCTTGTTTAATGGGGTCATCCTCATCCGCTGAGAGAATATCAGGGATTAAGCTTGGCACATCTTTAACTAACTGCCATTCCTGCCCATCCTGACTCACTTTATCGCCCATTTGCAGGCGACCAAGCAAGATATGGCGACTAATTAGACCACTCGCAAAGGGCCCTTCAACCTTCTTATCACCCCGTTGCATGTACCACTTGCCAGCTTTTAATTCAGACATACAAAATCCGGTATATTACGCCCAAACGGGCAGAAACTTATTCTTTATATATACTATGTGATAATAGCGTTTCGCAGACCTGTGGTATAGCCTCTTTATTATGGAAATTCATCCTCCCCCAAATTTATCAGTGAGATCGGCCACTGGTGCTAGCCCCACTCCTGTTAACCCTATTGAGCTGCTTGCCCGGCTACAACCAGGCCAAACCCTGTTAGCGAAGGTTGAAAATATCCTTATCAACAATGACGTTGAGCTACGTATCGGAAATCAATCAATCCGCGCCAATAGCCCGGTTCCGCTCAATGCCGGTCAATCCATCAACCTGGTTGTTGAGGAGTCAAACAATGGCAATATTTTGCGTATTGCACAGCAAGCCAACCAGGCTGATCTCATTGCAAGCGCATTACGGGCAGTGCTTCCCAAACAACAGCCTGTCGCCGACGTCGTCAAACAATTAGTGCAAACTCTAGCCACGATCAAAACAGAAATCGTTAATCCGCAAAATACAAATAGCCCAGCTGTAAATACTCAAAATGCATCGCCAACGCTCAATAACCTACGCACGGCAATACAAACCCTGGTAAATAATCTACCCAGTGTGAAGACCCTCAGTCAGGCTGGCGGCCTACAACAAGCCATTAAAGATAGTGGCATTAATCTTGAGTCGAATTTGCGCCAATCCATTATCAGCGGCAAACCACCGACTACATCCAATGATATAAAGGCCAACTTCTTACGCATTGCGCAAACGGCCTTACAGCTTCAAAGCAAACTTGATGCGAATGTCGTGAATACGGCATTGAACACTAATCCGACAAGCAACACCGCGGCTAAAACAAGTACACTTGAGTCTTATAGCGCGCTACTTAGTGCTGCAGCGAAACAACCGCCAACATTAACAACCGATAAATCCATTCTAGCTGATCGTCCATTATTGCCACCCTTACCCAGCATTACGCCACCTTCAACAAGCTCGGAAAGCAGCATCAGCCAACGTTTACTAGCGTCACTGCCGCCGGTATTACAGCGTTTATTTTCATCGCCACCGATTGTGACGCCTCTACAAACTTCGCCGACACAAGCTGCCCAACAATCTCAACAAATGTCACAACAACTGTTTTCAACCATGCTTGTTGAATTACTCAATCAAATGGAATCAGGAATTGCCCGTATCCAGCAACACCAGTTAAATAGCCTTGCGGGCGACGATATGATTCGACATATTCTTGGCCTGGAGTTACCGGTCTTTAATGGTAAGGGTTTTGACAATATTGGCGTAAGAATTGAGTGGGAAAACAGAACTGATGATGAGTCATCCAGGCCGTACCAATGGCGTGTTGTGCTCAACTTTGATTTTGATGACCTGGGAAAAACACAAGCGGTGATCCGCGCGGGCAAGGATGAAATTCATACCGATTTTAAAAGCGAAAACACGCTGGCGCAGACGCTCTTTCAGTCACATAAGGAGATACTTGAAGACGGTCTACGCAAACATGGTCTTACCCCCGGTAACGTCACCTTCAGTACCGGTGAGATTGACGTGCAACCGTCTCATTCGCAAAACGATAATTTAGTAAAAACCAAGGCCTAGACAATGACAGATAATAATAAAACAGGTCGAACCATTGATGGGGAAGTGCTTAGTAGTTCTGCCTCTGAAAAAGTAAATCAGGCAATTGCCTTGCACTATGATGGCAAGGAAGCACCAACCGTTACCGCTAAAGGCTATGATGACGTTGCTCGGGAAATCTACCGCATTGCAAAAGAAAATAACATTCCGATGCATGAGGATGCCGAACTCGCCAGTCTGCTTTCACGACTTGATATCGGCGAAGAAATACCCAAAAACCTCTATATCGCTGTTGCTGAAGTTATCGCCTTTGCTTACCTTATCAGTGGTAAGGCAGATGCCTGGGCAAAAGATAATCCGGCGAAAAAATAAACCTAATGTGTTTGCTGTTGCTGTTGCTGAGAATTCAAGAAGAGGATTAATTCCGCTTCTCCACGAGACAGACCACAATAATCAACTAACTCTTCCATATCAGCGCCTTTATTCGCCAATCTCGCTGCATTACCATAATTTTGCAAATCAGGTGCTTTATCCTCAAGGCGCAATTGACGATCGGCCTGTTGTCGGGTTCTTGATTCCAGTCGACTAATCCGTTTTCCAACACCCACCGAACCACTACACAAGCCATTAAAATTACGGTGTAAGTCATCAATCGTTAACTCGAGACTCGCAATGCGGTTTTTATTTCGCTGAATTTTTATACTTTGTGAAATCGTTAACACGACACTCAACAAAATAGCGCCAGCAAATAAAGTTGTAAGGTAATAAATGTCCATAACAGCGTCCGTTAGTCTAAGTGTTGTGTTATTTATATCTCTTCATGCAAATTCATCTATGTGCGGCGTTCCATCATCATCCTCGTTATCCGTATTTTTGCGAGGTGGCGACTGATGTTTATTCTGCTCATTCTGATCACGATCTTTTTCTACCCTATCCAATGGCCGTTTAGGAAAGGTTGGGCTTAACGGTCGAATGTCACCTATATCAGCCATACGCAGGTCACGTTGCTACAACTCCGCCACATCCTGCCATTCATCGGTACTGAGTAATTTGTTAACGTCAACCATAATTAACAAACCATTTTCTCGCGAAACCACACCTTGAATGTATTTTGAGCTTTCGTCATTACCGACTTCAGGCGCTGATTCAACCTCCGACTCACGCAGGTAAACAACTTCTGCAACACCATCAACAAGCAGGCCAACAATCTGCCCCATGACTTCAATGATGACAATACGCGTATCGTCATCAATTTCACGTTCATTGAGCATAAAGCGTCGACGAGTATCAATAACGGTGACCACGTTGCCACGCAGATTAATAATGCCCAATACATAATCAGGTGCACCAGGCACTGGGGCAATCTCGGTAACGCGCAACACCTCTTGAACCTGAATAACATTAATTCCGTATAGCTCACCTTCCAAACGGAATGTAACCCACTGTAATATAGTGTCATCAATATTATCTGCTGCTTGACTCATGGTTATCGCCTCTATACAAAATCTATCTTATTCAATCAGTTAAGGGCATTGCAGCCCGTGCGTCAAAATACCGTTACATTAAGCATCTGTACATATAATAAGCACTTATCATGCCAATTTATGCCGCAGGCTCCAGTTGATCCGAACCCAGCATGTTGGCAAATTCATCCGCATCCAATAATGCACACATGTGCTCAATGACGGTTCCTGCCAACCAGGGCCGCTTACTACTATCCTTACGCCAGCGCACCTCATCTTGTCGAAGCGTAATCACTTCAGACACTGCATCACAGGCAAGCCCCCAACAAGAATCACCAATCAAAATGATCTTTTGCAGATTGTCCGGCGAATGCTGTGCGCGAAACTTAGAAGGCACCACAACAACCGCGGTATCAATCACCTTAATTTGGCGTTCTCGTTCAGCCAGTATGCCAATAAACCATTCTGAACGGTTCGGCATCGGTGATATTTCATCTGACCACTCAAGAATACCGTTCAATTTATCCAATGGGACGGCAAACCTGACCCCAGACACATCAAATAAAAGAATTTGAAACTCATCTTTATCAAGGGCTTCAGCACCTTCTGTAAAAACGGGCACGTCACTGTGCTCAACAATATTTCTTGCTTCGCGTAAGGTATCGACTTCAGGAACATGAACCGGTTCGGTGATTTCAGGATCAATCTCCGAAAGCAAGGCGTCCAGATATTCCATCACCACTTTTTGTGATTCATTTACATTTGCGTGCGATTTGTTCTCGTGATTCTTCATAGCGATGCGACAACCTGGTCTACCTGCTCTACTTCACCAAGTAGATAACTTAACAAGTTTTGATATGCCAATACACCTCTTGTCTTTGGTGACAGCATTGATAAGGGTGTACCACGAAGACTGGCTTCCCTGAATTGTGTATCAACCGGTATCACACCAGACCACAGATTATTCTGATATTGCTCCTGCAACACCTCTAACGCGCCTCGTGATGCCTTGGTTCGTTTATCAAACAAGGTGGGTATCACGGTATAGTTTAAAACCGTATTGCGCGATTGCATAATCATATGCAAGGTATGCACCATCCTTTCAAGGCCTTTTAATGCCAGAAATTCAGTTTGTACCGGAACCAATAATTGATCACACACAGCAAGTGCATTGACCATCAATATTCCCAATTGCGGAGGGCAGTCAATCAAGACATAATCGTATTCTTCACTGAGGCATTTAAATGCCTTACCGAGAACCAGCCCCTTGCCTTGTTTAGTTCCCATTTGCCGGTCAAGTGCCGCCATTGCCGTAGATGCGGGTAGTAAATCAATGTTATCAAAATTTGTTGATACCACCTGGCCTATAACACTATGTTTTTGGAATTCTCCTTCCTCATGAAATAACTGATACATGCCACCTTGCTGAGTATCAGGATCATTACCCAAATAAACACTTAGCGAACCATGTGGATCTGCATCAACCAATAGACAGCGACAGCCTCTTTGCGCAAGTAAACCTGCAAGGCTCACCGTTGTTGTGGTTTTGCCCACACCACCCTTTTGATTTGCAATTGCCCAAACTTTCATTGTGCTGCCCCAGTATCCTGCTCAATAGCGATCGGCGCAGCCAGGCCTGGCAAACTTATTACCGGCAATGTCACCTTCTGCTCAACCGGCTCGGATGCTATTTTTTTTTCTTTAGCCGGTATTGGTATATCAATAAAACTTCTATTGCCAAGTGTTTCATCTGTGCGAACAGGTTTTGTTGCAGATGCTGAATTAGGCCTAATCACTAATGATATTCTTCTGTTCTGCTCTATTTCGATAGCCGTATCAATCGTTGAATAAGGTCGATATTGCGCATATCCAATTGCCCACATTCTTTCTGGATCTACCTCATGTTCGGCAAATAAATTAGCAACTGTTGCCGCCCTTGCCGACGAGAGTTCCCAGTTACTTGGATATAACCGTGAATTAATCGGTGTACTGTCAGTATGCCCCTCTACCTGCATTGAAGTCGGAAATCTTGATAAAGTAGTGGAAAGTCTAATCAGCAACTTTTCTGCCTGGATTGATAGTTTAGCGCTACCAGGTTTAAATAAAATTTTTGTATCCAGATCAACTTCGACCCCATCCTTGTTTTTCCGCAGGCTAACCAGGTTTTGGTCTAGCAACGTAGCTAGTGAATTCGTCAGTTCGTCTTTCAAACTATCAAGCATCTTATCTGCAAATTTATTATCGCCCATCGCTGCAAGTGACGCATCACCTGCCATTGCTTCAATCGGCTGTATTATTGAGTTCGTGCCACTACTGGTTGCAGGACTTTGCACACCTGAATTAAGTGGGTTTAATGTACGCGCTAATTCACCCACCTGAATTGGTTGAGCCGACTTACCCTGGCGCTTGAAAGTTGACTCCAGCGTATCCGACAGGACACGATACTTACCTTCATTAACTGATGAAATTGAATACATCACTACGAAAAAAGCAAACAACAAGGTAATGAAGTCAGCGTAGGAAACCAACCAACGCTCATGATTCTCATGTTCCTCTTGTTTTTTCTTACGCGCCATAGTCTCTAACCATGTTATTGCAGGTAACCCTGCAATTTGGTTTCAATGTTTCGCGGATTTTCACCTTCAGCGATTGCAACGATTCCTTCGATAATCATTTCCCTATACTGTGTTTGATGATGCACTAATGCCTTTAGCTTATTCGCCATCGGTAAAAAGAGTAGATTAGCCAGACCTACGCCATAGATAGTTGCTACAAAAGCAACCGCAATCCCTGGGCCTAATTTACTCGGGTCGGCCAGGTTATTCATTACATGGATTAGCCCCATCACCGCACCAATAATACCTACCGTCGGCGAGTAACCACCTAATCCTTCATAGACCTTCGCCGATTGTATATCATGATGTTCTTTAACATCCACTTCGACCTCAAGAATATTTCGAATAACTTCAGGTTCACTACCATCAACCAGTAACTGTAACCCCTTACTTGAAAAAACATCCGTTGCAGATTCCGCGATAGCTTCTAGGCCTAACAAACCTTCTTTTCGCGCAATGTTACTCCACTCAACAATATTTTCGACGGCTACATCGGTTCCTAATTTAGGCGGAATAAAAACCCATAATGACATTCTTAAAGCACGTGCAAATACTGAAATTTCAGTTTGCAGCATTACCGCACCAACCGTGCCACCACCTACAATCACAAAAGCAGTCACTTGTACCAGAGAATCAAAGTGCCCGCCTTCAAGAAAATTACCACCAACAATAGCTCCAAAAGCGATGATGATCCCAATGAGACTTAAAATATCCATAAAAAATTCAGACGCTGCGCGCCAAATTCTCACCAATGGTTGAAAGTGCTAGGACATGGTCAGATAAGCCGGCTTCCTCAAGTGCAGCAGGCATACCAAAAACGACACAACTTGCTTCATCTTGTGACCATAACTCAGAACCACCCTGTTTCATTTTTCTTGCACCTTCACGACCATCTGCACCCATTCCCGTTAATACAATTCCTAAAGCCGTGCCTGGGTAATTCGTCGCTACAGACTCAAAGGTTATATCAACCGATGGTTTATAATTTTCACTGAGCAAGGGCTCTGAAATTTTTATGTACGTGATACCTCCACGCTTTGCCAATTTCATTTGTTTCCCGCCTGGTGCAAGCAGTGCCAGACCCGGTTTCAACTGATCACCATCAACGGCTTCTCGCACTTCAATTTGACATAATCCATCAAGACGTTGCGCAAAGGCCGGGGTGAAACTTGCCGGCATATGCTGAATTAAAATAATTGGTAATGGAAAGTTCTTAGGTAACTTCGTTAGTACTTCTTGTAATGCAACCGGCCCACCTGTCGATGTGCCAATCGCAATTAACTGGTGGTTCTTCCTTTTCGGTATTGTTGTTGATGTTTTCTTACTAACGGCCGGCCTTACCGATGGCGTCACCACCGGCTTCGTTGCTAGACCACGTGCAGCAATTAACCGTACCCTGGCACAAAGAAGGCGTTTAGCCTCATCTCTATCGCTTGAAATGTCATCAAATTTTTTCGGCAGGAAGTCAACCGCACCGGCATCGAGTGCATCTAATGTTGCCTTGGCACCATCGGTTGTTAATGAGGAAAACATAAGGATCGGTATAGGCGATTTCTGCATTATCTTACGAACTGCAGTAATACCATCCATCACAGGCATTTCTATATCCATGGTGATGACATCGGGTTTTAGCTTCTCGGCCTGCTCAATCGCCTCCTGGCCATTTTTTGCCATACCAATAACTTCAATTCTAGCATCGGCTTCTAATATTTCATTTACCCGACGTCTAAAAAAACTAGAATCATCAACGATCAATACCCGTGCGACCATGACAACTCCTTTACATACGACGCGCGTAGGCTTTCAGCAACCCCGGCACATCAATAATTAATGCTATTTTCCCATCACCTGTAATAGTCGCTCCTGACATACCGGGTGTTCCAAGTAACATTTCTCCAAGCGGTTTAATAACTACTTCTTCTTGACCTAATAATTCATCCACTACAAATCCAACACGCTGTGAACCAATTGCAACGATCACCACGTGACTGGAATCTGTGTCTGCTCGTGGTGCGGGATTTTGTGCTAACCATTCTCGTAGAAAATACAATGGTACGGGTTTATCGCGCACCACAATCACTTTTTGACCATCGACAACATTCATCTGACTCAGATCCAGGTCAAAAATCTCACACACATTGACGAGCGGTAGAGCGAATGTTTGTTCTCCTAAAACAATCATCAATGTCGGCATGATCGCCAAGGTTAATGGTACTTTAATGGTTAAGACACTGCCTTCGCCAAGTTTTGAGTCAATATCGACCGAACCGTTTAACTGGATAATACGTGTTTTTACGACATCCATACCAACACCACGGCCTGAAATATCGGAGATTTCCACTTTGGTTGAAAAACCGGCAGCAAATATCAAGTTATAGCATTCATGGTCACTCAACCTTGCTGCAGAATCTTCGTCCATCAGCCCCTTGGTAACGGCGATACCTCTTAGTACATCTGGATCCATCCCTTTACCATCATCTGAAATGGATAATTCAATATGGTCACCCTCTTGCGATGCTCTAAGCAGTACTGTTCCTGTTCTGGGTTTACCCACTTTCTCGCGGTCATCAGGCATTTCAATACCATGATCGACTGCGTTACGAACCAGATGCACTAACGGATCGGCTAACGCCTCAACGAGATTCTTATCCAGATCCGTATCCTCACCTTCCATTTCGAGTTTAATATCTTTACTCAGTGCACGCGCTAAATCACGTATAACACGAGGGAATCGACCAAATACTTTTTTGATCGGTTGCATACGTGTTTTCATTACAGAGTTTTGCAAATCGGCCGTGATAACATCTAAATTTGTAACGGCATGAGATACGTTTTCATCATCTACTTTTGCTTGCAACGTTGTAAGCCGGTTACGTACCAATACCAACTCTCCTACCAAATTCATAATGTCATCAAGGCGTTTGGTATCAACCCGAACAGTTGTCTCTGCTGCTGGCGGAGCTTCTCGCGGGGCCTTCTTTTTCGCCGGTGCCGGTTTCTCTGCAGCGGGTTCTTGTTTTTCTGCAACTGGCTCTGATTTTTGGCCTGCAGGTTCTGGTTGTTTGGTCTCAGGCTCCGCTTGTTTCTCAACCTGCTTTTCTTCGGCATTTTGATTCGCACCGGGCATACCACCTGCACCGTGCAAATCATTTAGCATTGCATCAAATTCATCATCTGAAATTAATTCATCTGCTCCCGAAGCAAGGGGCGTTGCGGATTCTTCTGTACCACTAGAAGCGTCATCTGCCGTATTAGAGGGGACATTGCCTTTGCCATGCATTTGATCAAGCATGGCTTCAAATTCTTCATCGGATATTTCATCCGAATCAGACGCCTCTGGCTCAGCAGGTGTTTGGGCTTCATTTGCTGCTGAAGCAGCCAGGATTGCTTCAAACTCATCTTCAAGCTCATCTGCGCTTGGCTCTGGTTCACTTGGTGACTCATCCACCACAACGGCTTCTACCGGCGCTTCTGCTGCCGCTGTTGATTCATTCCCCAACAAATCATCAAGTTGTTTTAATTGTTCTGGATCTGCTGCATCGGGTTCTTCACCGTCACGCAAGTTATCAAACATATCATTCAAGCTGTCGAGCACCGGCAGCATCACGTCCATTAACTGGGCATCAACTTCTCGTTCACCGTTACGTAATGCATTGAAAACATCTTCAGCGCGGTGGCATAGGGCAACCAGTGAATCCAGGTTTAGGAAGCTAGCGCCACCTTTAATGGTATGGAAACCGCGAAATACAGCATTTAGCAATTCAGAATCATTGCCGGCATTTTCAAGATCGACCAGCTGATTACCTAAATCTTCAAGGATTTCACCCGCTTCCACGAGGAAATCCTGTAGTATTTCATCATCACCATCGAATGCCATATTTCCACTTCCCATTTTCTAAAACCCCAAGCTCGACAATAAATCATCAACTTCATCTTGCCCTGAGACCGCATCAGAACTTTCTAAACCAGGCACTTGTGGCCCGGCAAGTTCACCTTCATTATCGCGATTTGATTCCTCAATGATTGCGCCACTATCCCTAATTAACTTAACTAAACTGGTTTCAAGATCCGTTACTAACGAGATCACACGACTAATAATTTGCCCTGTAATATCTTGATAATCCTGCGCCAACATAATTTCACTCAATCCTGCACGAACACGATCAGTACCATTGTTTTGCTCTGCAAGATAAACGCTAATTTCATCGCATAAAGCACGAGATTCTTTCGTTTCCATATCACGCTTCATGAAACGTTTCCAACGCTCATAAATATCGCCACTTTGACTGCCTAATGTTTCACAAAGTGGGATTAGATCTTCAGCCACTGTCATTGTTTTATGTGCTGCTTTATCTGTCACATCAATGACATGTTTCAGACGCTCCCGCGCATCGGGTATGTCTGTACCTGTTAGTGTCGTTAATTTAGAATCAAGCTTGAAACCATTTAACGCTTCGTGAAACTCTCGTGTCAGCTTGCCGAGTTCTTGAAATAAACTTTGATCGCGGCTACGTGATAATTCTTCAACTAACTTATCTGCTGCATCAATATTGCCCGATTCTACTTCGCTAATAATACTTCGCGCTTTATTTAAGTAATCTTCTGATAAATTCTCATCCACAACCTTTCCCTCTGGACCTTAAGATGCTGCATCAACGCGTTCAAAGATCTTGCCTATCTTTTCTTTTAACACTTCTGCCGTGAATGGTTTAACGATATAACCATTAACACCAGCCTGCGCTGCTTCGACAATCTGCTCACGTTTTTGCTCTGCTGTCACGAGTAACACAGGCAACGTAGCCAACTTTTCATCCGCACGAACCGTCTTAAGCAAATCAATTCCGGTCATTCCCGGCATATTCCAGTCCGTCACGAGGAAATCAAAGTTCCCAGACTGCAACATCGGTAACGCCGTCTGGCCATCATCCGCTTCTGAAGTATTATTAAAACCAAGATCTCTTAGTAAGTTCTTGATAATTCGACGCATTGTCGAGAAATCGTCTACTATGAGAATTTTCATATCTTTATTCAAAACGAGCTCCTGAATCTAATTGTTCCGTCTACAGCTACCTTGTCGACCGAAAGTGGAAATAGTTTAATTTTCTAATATCCAATCAGACATTCGTGCGCGTAAACGCACTAATGCCTGGCTATGAATTTGACTTACCCGTGACTCTGTCACGCCTAAAACCTCTCCGATCTCGCGTAAATTAAGCTCTTCATCATAATAAAGAGCCATAACAAGTCGTTCCCGTTCAGGAAGAAAGGAAATACATTCGGCAAGTGCTTTTCTAAAGTTATCATGCTGAACATCATCCAATGGTGAATCAGTACTACCGACCAGCGTATCGATAATGGCTTCATCCTGACTACTTACTTCATCAAAACTTGTTACTCGATAACCACTGGCATCCTGTAACAGGTGATGATACTCGTCAATACTGATATCCAGCTCTGCTGCAATTTCATAGTCTCGCGCATCGCGACCATGTTCATTCTCAAGTTTCCGCACTGCGGCAGAAATCGCCCTCGATTTTTTATAAACCGAACGAGGCGCCCAATCATTCTTGCGAATTTCATCAACAATCGCACCACGTATACGAATTCCCGCATAGGTATCAAAACTAGCACCCTGACTTGCGTCATAATTACGCGCAGCTTCAATTAAACCAATCATTCCCGATTGCATAAGATCATCGACGGGAACACTCGGGGGTAACCGAGTAATCATGTGATAAACAATCCTTTTTACCAAAGGTGCATGTTCGATGATCATCTGATCATGTGAAGCTGAAGCACCTTGATTCTCAACATACATGGCCAATCCATTCATGACACATTCTCCGTTAACCATTGTTCAGGTTCGTTATATACCAGTCGTTCAATGAAAAATTCCAGGTGGCCATTTGCATGAGATACAGTCGGCCATTTATCAACTGCTTGTGCTAATTTCTTAAATGCAAGTGATGAGCGACTACGTGGATAAACATCACAAACTGCACGTTGTCGTTGTATTGCCTTGCGCAAGTAATCATCAAAAGGAACGGTGCCAATAAAATCAAGCGTTACATCAAGAAACTTATCCGTAACGGTTAGCAACTTGCCAAACAACTCTCGACCTTGTTGTACACTGTGAACCATATTGACTAAAATTCTGAATCGTTGAATACCATGTTCTTTGTTAAGCACTTTCATTAAGGCATACGCATCCGTTATTGATGCAGGTTCGTCACAGACTACTACCAATACTTCCTGTGCTGCCCGGCTAAACGTAACGACGCTATCAGATATACCCGCTGCCGTATCAATCAGCAAGACATCAAGTTCACTACCTAATTCACTGAATGCACGTACTAAACCAACATGCTCTTCTGGCGTGAGCTCAGCCATATTTTTAACGCCAGATGACGCGGGAATGATGTTAATGCCGGCAGGGCCTTCGACAATAACCTCTTCAAGACTGCGTTCGCCACTAATCACATGCGAAAGGTTATAAACCGGATGAACGCCCAACATTACATCGACATTCCCCAAACCAAGATCGGCATCCATCAATAAAACTTTCTTGCCCATATTGGTCAACGACATCGCCAGGTTAGCAGAGACATTCGTTTTACCAACGCCTCCTTTACCGCTTGCAACCGTAATAACCCGTACAGGTTTTGGGTTACTTTGACGACGCATGCCGGCAGCTTGATCTGCTCGCGCTTCAGCCATGTACATGCGTTTCGACCCTTTGTTCATCAAACATAAATTCATCCGTGTTTAATTCGTTGTCGGTGCTTAACTTTAGTTTTTCTGCCTGTTTTACAACGTTACCGGTACGTGCACGCCGAATATCTTCAGGAACTCGTTGCCCATCTGCCACATAGGCCATTGGTAACTGGTGTTTAGCGATCACTGACAGTACTGGACCTAGACTGGTTGCCTCGTCTGTTTTAGTGATGATGCAGCCCTCTGGCTCTGCTGCGTTGAATACTTTGATAGTTTCGTCTAGCGCCGTCATTTGCGTGGTCGCTGATAAAACCAGGAAGCTACGAATTAATGGTGAGCCATTGTGAATCACGGAAAATTGTTCAGATAGGCGAATATCACGTTGACTCATGCCCGCAGTATCGATCAGCACCAGACGTTTATCCTGCACGCTCTTTAAAACAGAATTCAGTTCACTGCTGTCATTTGCAACGAACACTGGCACATCGAGAATGCGACCGTAAATCCGTAGCTGTTCATGTGCACCTATGCGGTAACTGTCAGTCGTTATCAAGGCAACATTTTGTTTACCGTGGCGTAAAGCAAAACGTGCCGCAAGTTTTGCAATACTGGTGGTTTTACCCACGCCGGTTGGGCCAAGTAAGGCGATAATGCCACCTTCATCAAGAAAATCTTCTTCACAAATTGGTAACTGGTTAGCAAGTCGCCCCATCGTCGCACGCCACATCATCGAGAAGTCTGCTTGTTCTGGCTGTTCTTTTGCAAGTTTCTGGCACAATGCGGGCGCTAAACCCAATGACATTAGTTCACGTGCCAGATGCGTGCGCTCCGGGAAACGACGCGCTTGTTCACCCCACGCCAGTCCCGTCAGTCGATCTTCCATCATACCGCGAAGATTTTCTAACTCATGACGCATACCAACCAGAGTAGGTTCTTGCGACCACTCTATTTTAGGTACTGTCGGTGTCGGTGGGGTCTTCTCAGTGCTGCTTACGGTGGCACTAACTGACTCAACTGGATTATTAGTGACGCCGGCACGCTCTGTTGCTGAATTTGTTGGGCTGGCTGCTGGCGAACTGGTCTCATCAAGAAGCGCTTCATCATAATCGATGGCAGCGACTAGCTCAATGCCGCCATCAACCTCTTTGTTTGACAGGATCACGGCATCTGATCCCATGTCTTCTCGAACATCGCGGATGGCTCCGCTGATACTTTTGGCAAAAAAACGTTTAATTTTCATAGTTCGCTCTTCGTTCTTATGCCAGCTTAGTCGCGTTATCTACACTGGCTGTTCATTACCTACATTTGCGACAACGCGAATCTGCTTAGAATCCGGTATTTCACTGAACGCCAACACGTGTAGCTCAGGAATCGCATGTCGCACAAATCGTGCTATCAGCAACCGAAGTTGGGGCGATACCACCAAGATAGGCGTCTTACCTGCGCTTTCTTGCTGAGATGCCGCCGCTTGTAGCGATTGCAATAGTCGTTCAGCGAGCCCCGGTTCAAGTCCTGCACCAGCGCCGTCAGTCGACAATAGGGATTCTTGCAATATCTGTTCCAATGTTGGATCCAACGTAATAACGGGCATTTCTGGCTCCATCCCATTGATATATTGGACAATTGAGCGTCCGAGGGCGACACGCACCTGTGCCGTTAAAGTGGCGGCATCTTGACTAATTGCCGCATAGGCTGCCAATGTCTCGACGATCGTACGAATATCACGGATGGGAATACGCTCCTCAAGCAGGTTCTGCAATACTTTCTGGATGGTGCCCAATGGCAGGGTATCCGGTACCAGGCCTTCTATCAGCTTAGGTGCGGTTTTACCCAAATTATCGAGCAACTGCTGGACATCCTCGCGTCCGAGTAATTCATTCGCATGACTATGCAATAATTGACTTAAATGGGTCGCGATAACGGTACTGGCATCAACAACGGTATACCCCATGGTTTGGGCCTCATCACGTTGCGAGGGGTTTATCCATAAAGCATCGAGTCCAAAGGCAGGGTCGGTCGTCGGCGTTCCGTCAATCACGCCAAAGACCTGTCCCGGGTTAATCGCCATTTCACGTTCCGGGTATATTTCAGCATTACCCAAAGGCACACCCATTAATGAAATCGTATAACCATTAGGGGTAAGGTCTAATTTATCTTTAATGTGGACAGACGGGATTAAAAACCCAAATTCCTGAGTCAATTTCTTGCGCACGCCTTTAATTCGCGACAGAAGTTGACCACCCTGCTTACGGTCAACAAGTGGAATCAGTTTATAGCCCACATCCAGACCAATAATATCGACAGGCACGACGTCTTCCCAGCTTAACTCTTTATTTTCTTCAACCGGTGCTGGCATGGCATCTGTTGCCGCAGCCTCAACGACCTCTTGTGCTTCACGTTCCTGTTTGCGTTGCTGGATCATATACGCTGCACCAACACTCAATCCTGCCAGGGTCAGAAAAGCAAGGTTAGGCATACCGGGAATCAAACCAATAATGCCAATAATGGATCCCGTCACGAGTAATGCACGAGGGTTGTTAAATAATTCTCCAACAATCTGCTTACCCATTTCATGTTCACCAGAACTACGCGTTACCATGATTGCTGCGGCAGTAGAGAGTACCAGCGATGGTATTTGCGCAACCAGGCCATCACCAATGGTCAACAGGGTGTAATATTCAATTGCGGTAGAAAAATCCAGCCCATGTTGAACCATACCAATAGCCAAACCGCCAATAATATTGATCAACAAAATCAGAATACCGGCAATGGCATCACCCCGAACAAATTTACTCGCACCGTCCATTGAGCCGTAGAAATCTGCTTCTCGTGAAATATCTGACCGGCGTGTGCGCGCTTCTTCTTGATCGATTAAACCTGAATTAAGATCAGCATCAATCGCCATTTGCTTGCCTGGCATTGCATCAAGTGTAAAACGTGCACTGACTTCAGAGATACGCCCCGCCCCCTTGGTGACCACCACAAAGTTAATAATAACCAGGATGATAAATACAATGAGGCCAACCGCATAATTACCGCCAACAACAAAATCGCCAAATGCATAGATCACCTCACCAGCGGCATCAGAGCCAGTATGGCCCTCCAGCAAAACGACTCGTGTTGAGGCGACATTAAGACCAAGTCGTAACAATGTTGCTATCAAAAGTACGGTTGGGAATGCCGTAAAATCCAGAGGCCGTGCGCTATAGATACCCGATAGCAGAACGACCATCGCCAATGCAATATTAAACGTAAAAAGAATATCTAATAACAATGGTGGGATAGGGATAACCATCATCGCAAGCATGACAAGCATTAACAACATTGCCCCCAGGCCACTTCGATTTAGAATTTTTAGCCCACCTACTGCTAATGCATTATCCATATCACCAATACTCTTTTATTAGTAAGTAAAATATTACGTAAATTAATCATGCTGTAGATCATCAGGGATCTGTACATCCGGAAGTATAATTTCTTCATTACTTGCCTTACGGCGTTTATCCAATTGATACACGTAGGCAAGGACTTGTGCGACTGCCAAATATAACCCGGCAGGAATTTCATCGTTTAATTCAGTACTATAAAATAGTGCACGTGTTAAAGGTGGTGCAGCCGCTATGGGAACATTGTGCTCAGCGGCTACCTTACGAATTTCAGCTGCAATCAAATCGGCACCCTTCGCAATCACTCGGGGCGCCCCCATTGATGTTTGATCATATTTAAGTGCAACGGCGTAATGGGTTGGGTTAGTAATAACAACATCGGCCTTCGGCACTTCCTGCATCATGCGCCGCTCGGCCATTTCCATTTGGACCTGCCGGATATGCTGTTTAACCTCAGGTCGCCCATCAGTTTCTTTATATTCGTCTTTTACTTCTTGCAAGGTCATCATCAATTGTTTGCTGTGATCCCATATTTGAAATGGCACATCAATAATTGTGACGACAATCAGGGCACAGCTGGTAAAAAGGAAACCCCAAAATATGAGGTAGGCCGTTTCCACTAATGCGACTTCAATCGACAAGTCACCAAGGTGCAGGAGCTTATCCGTATTGATATTCAGATAAATAACGACCACTGTCGCAACAATCACAAATTTTGCCAGGGCTTTAAGTAACTCGACAAGCCCACGCCATGCAAAAATTTTCCCGAGCCCTTTTATTGGATTAAGCTTTTCAGCTTTAAATGCGATGGCTTCAAGGCTAAAGGAAAAACCACCTAATGCCATTGGCACGAGCAAGGCAACGACTACAAGCAAGACAAATAACGGTGCTAACATAAGCAATGCATCAGCGATATTGTCGCTGAATAGCGTCACCATTGATTCCGAATTAAGCAAAACATTCCTGTCAAGACTAAGGCCATTGACCATCATGTCTCGCAAACCACCCATTATGTGGTCACCCATAAAAATCATGCCGCCACCACCAGCAAGCAGAATAGCGGTTGTATTCAGTTCTCGAGACCGTGCGATTTGCCCCTTTTTCTTTGCATCATTAAGTCGCTTCGGGGTTGGTTGTTCGGTGCGTTCCTGTCCGGATTCAGCTGCCACTACCTTGCCTCCAGCATTGCACGCATTAATTCATAATTACTATCAAGCAGGCTTTCAAACAGGGGGATCGTACTTGGTAGCGAGAACATTAAAATCACAAAGCCAATGGTCATAATGACAGGGAAACCAATTGCGAAAATATTAAGTTGTGGTGCCGCTCGTGTCATTACACCGAAACCAATATTCACCAACAACAGTGCCGCCAGCGCTGGCAGTGCCATTAATACTGCACCTGAAAAAATATACTTTGCCCAACTTAATAATTTCCATACGGCTTCACTTGTCAGCCCTATTTCGGCGACCGGCAAATCCACAAAGCTCTTGGCGATCACTTCAATCATAATGAGATGACCATTCATGGCGAGAAATAATAATGTGACAAAGATGGTATAGAATTGGCTGACTGTTGGTACGCTTACGCCACTAATAGGATCATTCAATGATGAAAAACCGAGCCCCATTGTCAACGCGATGACCTGTCCACCTAATACGAACACAGAAAATACCAATTGCAATGCAAAGCCCATTGCCAGGCCAATAAATATTTGCTGCATGGCAACAATCCCGCCATTGATGCTAAACATTTCAACGTGCTCTATTGACGGTACATGAGGTGCTATCGCAAAGGTTAGCGCAACAGCAAATACAATCTTTAATCGCTTTGGCAATAACCGCGAACCAAATAGCGGCATTGCAATAACAATTGATGAAATTCTCAGGAACGGCCAAACCAGCGTACCAATCTGCGAGATTAATTCAGCACTTGAGAATATCATTTACATTCTCTGTGTGGCTAGCCGATTGCATAGGGGATATTTTGGAAAAGCTGTGTTGTAAAATTAACCAACGTTCCCAGCAACCATTGCCCTGCAACCGCTAATACGACCAATGTAACTAATAGTTTCGGAATAAAACTCAATGTCATTTCATTAATTTGTGTCGCGGCCTGGAACATACTAACTAAAAGACCAACTGCCAAGGCAGGCAGCAATACAACAGACACCATTAAAATAATGATATGCAGAGCACTTTGCATTATTTGAAGAACGTCTTGAGGAGCCATTGCGTTTACCTATATATAAAAACTGGTTGCTAATGTACCAAGGACTAATGTCCAACCATCTGCCAGGACGAAGAGCATGATTTTAAATGGCAATGAAATAATAAGTGGTGACAACATCATCATACCCATTGACATCAAAACACTTGCCACAACCAAATCAACTATTAAAAACGGAATAAACAGGATAAAACCAATTTGAAATGCAGTTTTAAGCTCACTTGTAACAAAAGCAGGAATCAAAATAGTGAATGGAACGTCATCGGGTGATTCCATTTTTTTAATGCCCGCAATGCTTGCAAATAATTCAATATCTGATTCACGTGTTTGCATCATCATGAAATCACTTATCGGTTTTTGTGCTTTTTCTAATGCCTGCACAGATGTAATGGTTTCACTTAAATAGGGTTGCAATGCATTGGCATTAATTTTCTCAAATACTGGCGCCATAATGAATATAGTCATGAAAAGGCTTAAGCCAATAATAATTTGATTTGTTGGTGCCTGCGTCGTACCAATGGCTGTACGAAGAATAGACAAGACAATAACAACACGCGTAAAAGACGTCATCATCATTAATCCTGCTGGCAACACTGTCAGCAGGGTCATAATAATCAACACCTGAATACTCAGGGTATAGCTCTGACCACCATCATTATTCGTTGTTACCGTAAGGGCAGGAATACCCGCTTCAGCAAACGCGCTAACCGGTAATAAAATACCAAGAATCAAAAGGAGCAAGGTGGTCAATGCTTTCACTTTTTCTTTCCTTTTATTACTTCAGCCAATTTATCCGCAAACAGCGTGTTACTACCAGATGCTGATTCAACTTCAATTGGGTTTTCCAGAACATGTAGCGTTTGCACACGGCCTGGCGAAACCCCAAGCAACAACTGTTCATCTCCAACCTGTAGCAACACCACGCGTTCACGTGATCCCATGGACATGCCTGCAACAACCTTTAGCGCACTACTACCACCCAGATTGACTCCACCAACACGCCGCAGCAGCCAGGCAATCGCAAATACCAAAACAAGTACTGCCATTAAGCCAATCATCATCTGCGCAACATTAGTTCCAGATAAAGGATCTACGATAGGGGGCATTTCTTTAGCTGCTGGCTTGTCTAACGCCAGTAAGGACTGTGACGTTATCTGCAGAAATGACGCAGTGATAATGGGCATGAATTTCATCTGTCAACGGCCTAGCGTAGTTTCTTAAGCCGTTCAGTTGCACTAATGACATCTGTTAGGCGAATACCAAACTTGTCATTAACAACAACAACTTCCCCGTGCGCCACAAGGGTGCCATTTACCAGAACATCCATTGGCTCACCCGCCAAACGGTCGAGTTCTACCACAGACCCCTGGTTTAACTGCAATAAGTTTCTGATACTAATCGTGGTACGACCAATTTCCATTGCAATCGTGACGGGTATATCCAAAATCACATCGAGGTTAACGTCTTCATTCGATAACGAACTATCATCTTGTAAATTATCCAATGGTGCTGTTTGCACACCTGCGGTTTCCGCAAGCAGTGCATCAACATCAGCAGGCTGTGCTGCTGCCGCCGCTTCAACTTCAGCTTGTTCTTCTAGCGCGCCTGCCCAGGGATCTTCCGCTTCTGTCTCGGCAGACTCATTTTCATTTACATCTATGTCATCACTCATTTACCTTCTCCTTGTTGCGGCACCAGTTCGATCCCTTTCTTTGCATCAGGTCTCGAAATTGCACTAGTAATTTTCACCGCTTTATTACCGTGTGCTTCACCAAAGGTGCCTCGTAAAACAGGTATCCCACCTGAACTCAACAAAACTGTTTCAGGTATATCAATCGGGATAATGTCACCCGCTTTCATTTCTAAAATTTCTTTCAAGCTAATAACTGTTTCTGTTAACTCACATGACACATCAACGTCCGCACTTTTAACCTCTTCACGTAGTGCCGTTACCCAGCGGCCATCAATCTCTGCCCGATCACTTTGTACACCGGCATCGAGTAATTCACGAATAGGCTCAAGCATGGAATACGGCATGGTGATATGCAGATCGCCACCACCACCATCCAATTCAATATTAAATTTCGTGACAACCACAACCTCTGTTGGACTAACAATATTGGCAAATTGGGGATTAACTTCTGAATTAACATATTCAAAACTGGCATCCATAACAGGCTGCCATGCTTCATGAAGATTTTGAAAAATATCTGCCAACACTATTTGTACAATCCGTAATTCTGTTGGCGTAAATTCACGCCCTTCAATTTTGGCATGAGCACCAGTACCACCAAAGAAGTTATCAACAAGGATGAACACCAATTTAGGATCAAGTACAAAAAGTGCTGTACCACGCAGAGGATGTATTTTCACCAGATTTAAACTGGTTGGTACAAATAATTGATGCATATACTCGGAAAATTTAAGCATTTGCACATTACCGACAGATATTTCTGCAGTACGTCGTAGTAAATTAAACAAACTAATTCTAAAGTGGCGCGAGAAACGTTCATTGATCATTTCCAACGTCGGCAGGCGACCACGGACAATACGATCTTCTACTGCAAAATCATAATTACGTGTTTCACCATCATCAAGACCTTCATCGGTTCCCGTTTCAACATCACCACCTGAAACGCCATTTAATAGCGCATCAATTTCTTCTTGTGATAGCAGGTCATTGACAGACATGGTTACTGCACCACAAATCCAGTGAAATAGACTTCGTCAATTCCAGGATTACCAATGTTAGATTTCATTATTTTTTGAATAGTGTCACGTGTTTCCTGGCGCAGGGCTTCTTTACCTTTTAGACTATTCAACTCAGTTGCCGTTTTACTACTGTAAAGTAATACCAGGTTATTACGAATCACGGGTTCATGTGTTGTTAGTGCATCAACCACCGAAGGCATTTTAGTTGCAACACTTAAATCAATTTGCAAAAAACGTAATTTTCCTTTGTCTTCAAAGTTCACAACAAATGCCGGTTTAAATTTGTGATATACCGTCTCGGTTGCGGCTTCTTCGATGCTTGCTACTTCTTCCTCCTCGGTAGCATCTTCTACCACCCCGGATTCGCTCATTTCTTCCGCCGGCGCATCACCGCCAATGACCCCTGTGAAATATAAAGTGGCACCTACCGCCAAACCAATCACAACTATTCCTGCCGTTGCAAAAATAATTATTTTCTTGAGATTTGAAGATTTACCTTTTGTCTCATTTTCTTCTTCGGAATCAAGTTCCAAATCGTCATCATTAATCGCCATAAACATGACTCCCATCATTTTCCTATAGGTGTAGCAAGAGCCATGCCATAGGTGTCAGCGGGAAAAACGCGATCGGGAGCAGCTGGGAATGCCGGTAGAAACCAGCTTAAAATTCAATATTTACAATAGGTTACATATATAATTCTAAAACAGGACAACCGGCATTATTTATTATTTCACAGATGGTCTGTGACATTTTTCTGACACATTGAGTAAGAAGCATGCCAGCCTATTGATTTTTGACGAACTATTTTTTGGCTAGACATAATAATCAATCGCATCTTCATCGACGGCGATATGGCCCACCAACTTTCCTGCTGATTCATCATCACTGGATAAGGCCTGCACACCGGCTTCTAGCTCATTTTGCTCTTCGGGGTTATTCCCCGTACCCGCCTGTTGTTGATTGATATCTTCCTGACTCACATCTACATCCACCAAATCAACACCTTGTTCAGCGAGCATTTCGCGTAACCGGGGTACAGCTAGTTCTATCGCGTCTTTCACCGAACTATGTTGGGTATTAAAAACCACACTGGCCTTATCATTTTCAACGTTGACTTGGATATCAATTCTGCCAAGTTCGGCTGGATGGACACGTAACTGTGCCGATTGATTATTCCCCACCGACCATACTACACGTTGTGAGAAGGCCTTTTGCCAACGTTCATCTTGCACCGGTACATCAACACTTAACTGGGCGACACCTGAAGAACTGGATGCCAAGCTACTCTCGCTCAATGGCACAATATGACTAGTAGCCGTAGGTGCGGATGGCGCAGTGGCGGGTGTGGCGCGTTGCGTAAACTCTGCAAATTGCTCAATAACACGGCCAATCTGTCCAGCCTCAACGCCAACATCTGCCCGTCTTATTAAAGGCGAAAACCCATTTTGCAATTGGCCGCTTTGCTTAAGTTGCGTAAAGGAGAGTGCATCTTCGCCTAAACCTAAGTCAGGTGTTGCAGCAAGCGACGATGCCAATTTCGATTCTACAGGTTTGACTAAAATATCTTGTCCATTGATGACAAATGAACGAACTGTGTCCGTGGTTCGCAATGAATCAGCATTTGGTTGCTTCGCCTGAAGTGCAATGCCGAACTTATCGCTTTGCCCCGTGAGCGGTAGTTGTACTTGGAAACTCGTTGCCAGAGGTAGCTCACCCTCTGCAATATCCAACTCAACGATATCGGCCTCAATCTGCACATTAATATCCGTTGGCAGACTATTGCCGCTAGACGGCAAACTTGCATCGAAATCTTTTAGCTCTACAAAGAAATTGGAAAATTTCTCGCTTAATTCATTTACATTTGTCGTCGCATCAAGCGCTCCACTCAGCAGTCCTCCAAAAACTCCTTTAGAATCAGAATCTAATGGGTCTCCTGAGGCTAACCCAATCGTCTTTCCTGAGGTGCTTGGTACGGCCGCCTGAATCGGTAAAGGGGTAGATGTCGACATAATGTTGCTCCTAATTAACCTAAATATTGCCTTCACTAGGTAATGAGCAAGGAGTATGCCAAATTTAATTTTTAGTCATAAATTCCGAAAAGATGGGGGTTGACGCATCGCGCGTTCATCACTCTCATTTTGCTCACGCTTATCTTCCTGACGCGTTTCTTCCGTTTGATAACGTGAGACAACCTTATTTAACGCCTCACTGCGAGTATGCATTACCTGCCATTCACGTTGTTTAACCTCAAGTTGGCGTATTGCCAATTCTATTTGACTACGCTGAAAAACAATCGCCTCATCAAGGCGACGAATAAAACGACTATAGTCCTGCATTTGGCCGGCAGAAATTCCGCCACCTCCTGCCATCACCATCTTTTCCGCATATTCACCGCGGTATTTAATTAACTCGGCTAACTTGTTCTGGTGTTTATCTAATACTCCCTGCTGATCACCCATATGACGTGCTGCATCACGTTCCTTCGCGTCAGCGATATCTGAAACAGGCTTTAAGCGTTTGGATTTAGTCATAATCATTAAACAGCTCTACCAGGTGAAACCGCCATATGTGAGGCAACTGCCGGTTCTCCAACGTGATTAGGATCTTGTGGCGTCAACTGCGTCGTACTTGAGACCACTTCTTCAAGTGTGGCACAGCTTGTTGTGATGTCTACCGCTCTATCCATATCCTGTTGCAAAAAATCGACCAGCAATGGTTGTATTGCGACTGCCTCATCAAGACGTTGATCATGCCCTGGTGAATAAGCTCCTACCGAAATAAGATCCTTGCTTTTCTCATAGGTGGAATACAGTTTCTTAAAACGCCGTGCCGATTGTTGTTGTTGCTCGGAAGTAATTTCTGTCATTGCTCGACTAATAGAAGCTTCAATATCAATAGCAGGGTAATGCCCAGCGCCGGCTAATTCACGTGACAACACGATATGTCCATCTAAAATTGCACGTGATGCATCTGCGACAGGATCATTCTGATCATCACCTTCTGCAAGTACTGTATAAAAAGCAGTTATCGAACCTCCACCCTTTTCACTGTTTCCCGCTCGTTCAACCAACTTCGGTAACAAGGCAAAAACAGAAGGTGGATAGCCTTTCGTTGCAGGTGGTTCACCAATCGCCAGGGCAATTTCACGTTGAGCCTGAGCAAAACGTGTTAAGGAATCCATTAACAACAATACGTTTTTTCCCTTATCCCTGAAGTGTTCGGCAATACTGGTCGACAGCATCGCGCCATGAATACGCATCAAGGGTGTATGGTCTGCAGGCGTTGCCACGACAACCGCACGACGCATACCCTCTGCGCCTAACGTATTATCAATAAATTCTTTCACTTCTCGTCCACGTTCACCAATCATACCAACAACAATAATGTCAGCCGTAGTGTAACGCGTCATCATTCCCAACAAGACGCTCTTACCAACGCCACTCCCGGCAAACAAGCCCATGCGTTGCCCACGACCCACCGTTAATAATGAATTAATCGCCCGCACACCAACATCAAGCGGTTCCTCAATAGGGTGTCGTAACATTGGGTTAATCATGTCGCCTTCTAGCGAAACACTTTCCGTGCCTTGAATTGGGCCTTTGCCATCGAGAGGCTTTCCGGCCCCATCGATCACGCGACCAAGAATCGCATCACTGATCGTGACGCCGTGAACAGCAGTGGTTGGAATAACACGTGCTCCGGGAACTAAGCCACGAATATTTTCAGTTGGCATAAGAAATAATTTATCACCAGAGAACCCAACAACTTCAGCTTCGGCAGTTGAACCGCTTGGCGCAATAATATGACAGACAGCACCAATAGGTGCCTGGCACCCGACTGCTTCCAATGTCATACCAACCATTCGGGTTAATTTCCCTTCAACAATAATAGGAATGGGTTGTTCAACTTCCTTGCGGCAGGCAGCTAATGCCGAAGACCAACCTTGTTGATACTTATTCTTGAGTGTCGCGGTCACTACGACGCTCTCCACCAAAAATACGTGCAATAATCCCGGTGAGCCTCGCCTCGACACTGGCATCAACTTCTGAAGAATCTGTTGTAACTTTACAACCACCTCGGCTTAAAATTGGATCTTCAATAATTTCCCAGGGTTGTTCACCCGCCGATAATGACATTGCCTCGCGTAACAAGGTGGCATCATCAGGGTTCATTAGTATTCGAATATTTTGTATCCCGACAGGTAGCGCAGACATTGTTTCTTTAACCACAGCAACAATTTGACCAGGATCTGTTTTAAGCTCGCGCCTAATTAACATTCGGGCGATACTGATTGATAATTGTGTTAACTGTTCTGTGACTGACTCATCTAATTCGTTCAATGGTTTATTCAGGAAATTGGCAATCTTCGAAAGACGCTGTACTTGCTCCCTGATTTTAGCTTCACCATCCTGCAAACCTTTTTTAAAACCTTGTTCATAGCCTTCTTCAAACGCCTGCTTTTGCAGTACTTCAATCGACTCTGCCGTAATCAGTCGTTGCTTTTCCTGTTCTTCACGATCTTGCGCCGTAGGAATTTGCACAGAAGGCGGGCGCCATGCTGAACACTCAACATCAGTGCCATCAATAATAAATGGCTTAGGCGACGAACTCATCTGCACCACCTCCTAGAGAAATTTCACCCGACTCTGTTAAACGACGCGCAACGGCAATAATTTCTTTCTGACCTTCTTCCACTTCACTTAATCGTACTGGACCTTTTGATTCCAGATCATCACGTAGCATCTCACCCGCACGTTTTGACATATTTTTAAATATTTTCTCTTTGAGTGCGTTGTCCGCACCTTTCAATGCCGTCACTAAAATATCCGTTGATACCTCACGTAATAATAGCTGTATGCCTCGGTCATCTATTTCAATAATATTCGCAAATACGAACATATTATCCATGATTTGCTGACTTAGCTCTTCATTGACCTCTTTCATCTTATCCATGATTTCATTTTCGATGGATGTATCCATAAGGTTGAGGATATTCGCCGCTGATTTAACACCGCCCACGCTAGAAGACTTGATACCACTCGTCCCATCGCCTGTAAACTGCTGCTCTAGAATTTCATTAAGTTCAGCAATCGCATTAGGTTGAATGCCATCGAGCGCGGCAATACGCATAACAATATCCATACGGACATTTTCTGCCATTTCTGCTAGCACACCAGCAGACTGGTCACTGTCCAGGTATGAAAGAATAATCGCAATAATTTGCGGATGCTCAAGTCTAATCATTTCCGCAACTTGACGTGCATCCATCCATTTTAATTGTTCCAGGCCCTTACTATTCTTGCCAAGCAAAATGCGATCAATAACACCTGTTGCTTTATCAGACCCAAGTGCATTTACCAACACATTGCGAATGTAGTCATCATTGCCTACACCGAGAGCTGTCTGATCTTCTGCAATGGATACAAAGTCTGTTAATACATTATTAACTTGCTGTTTCGATACTGAGCTCAACTCAGACATGGCCGTGCCAACTTTCTGCACTTCTTTCGGCCCCATGTGTTTAAGCACTTCAGATGCCCGTTCTTCACCAAGCGACATCAAAAATATTGCTGCACGTTCAATCCCATTTAAATCTGAATCGGCCACTGTCTTATCCACCGTCTGTTGCTACCCATGTTTTCATTACCTGTGCAACGGTACGCGGGTCCTGGTCAACCATTGCAATCGCAGAAGCAATATTAGATTCATGCCCCTGTTGTTGAACTTGCTGCGCAGCCGCTTGAGGTGATAGCGTAACCTGAGCATCCTCTTCTGTGCCCTGCGTCACCATTAGTTGCTGATTTTGTTTTTTAAACTCTACGCCCTTCGAGGCCAATTCTCTCATCACAGGACGCAACACACCAAATACAAGTAGTAACACGGCCAAACCACCTAAAGCCTGTTTACCTATATCCAATACCCAGCTTTGCTCCCAAAGTGGTACTTCTGGTAAGGCTTCTGGTTCCGGGATAGGACTGAAAGCAACATTAATGACATTAACACTGTCACCTCTGCGTACATTAAAGCCGACGGAATCTCTTACAAGTTGGTTGAAACGTTGAATTTCATCTTCTGTATAAGCGGTTGTCTCACCGCCTTCTTCCCCTGATTGTTTATTGTCAATTAATACAGCCACTGACAAGCGACGCACACTCCCTGTTGCAAGCCGGGTATGACTAATTGTTTTATCTAATTCGTAGTTGCGTGTTGATTGCAACATCTTGTTGACCATTTCAGAAGCAGCTGTTCCCGTTCCATTTGTTGTTCCTCCATCCACTGTCCCTGCTTCAGGTGGCTGGTTCGTTAAAGCGCCGGGAACACCCGTCGGTCCAGATCCACTGCCCCGTGATTCCGTACTTGTTTGCTCACTTCTGATAGCCACCTGATCAGGATTGAATAATTCCTGAGTTTTCTCTGTTACCGTAAAATCGATCTCAGCATTGACCTTCGCGCGAACACGGCCATCACCGATAATAGGTGAAAGTATGCCTTCGATACGTTCAATATAAGATTGCTCAATTTTATTTTTGTATTCCAACTGTTTAGTACTAAAGGCCATCGCAGCATCATGCTCACTGGTAAGCATTTTGCCGATTTGATCAACAACGGTTATCATGCTCGCTTCCAGCTCTGGCACACTCGAACTAATCAAACCAACTATAGCCCGTACCTGTCCTTGTTCAAGAAAACGCCCAGGATAAAGCCCCACTGTCACCGATGCGCTGGGTTTCTTTTTATTTCTAACGAAAACAGATTGCTTGGGAATAGCAAGGTGAACGCGCGCCGATTGAATGGACTTTAAACTGGAAATTGTACGTGCCAATTCCCCTTCAAGAGCACGTTGATAACGAATCGATTCAATAAATTGGCTACTACCAAACGCATCTTTGTTATCCATGATTTCAAAGCCGACGCTGCCACCTTCAGGGAGTCCTTGAGAAGCAAGCATCATACGCGCTTCATGCATCGCGTCACCCGCAACCCAAATACGACCACTCTCATCATCAACTTTATATTCAAAGCCGCCTGATTGTAGCGCTGCAGCAACTTGCGCGGCATCTTGACTGGATACATCACTATAAAGCAAGCGATAACTGGGTGTTTGTGACCACATGACAATGGCCATACCAACCGCAACACTCGCGGCGAGACCAATCAGTAAACCCAACTGTCTTAAAATGGGAAGCCCACCTAATCCAGTGAATTGATTACCTACATTTTCTGCTTGTACAAGTGCCATATCTTTATATTCCAATCATGATTAATTAAACAGGCATATTCATTACATCTTGGTAAGCCGTGATCAATTTATTTCTCACCTGCACCATTGCCTGAAATGACACACTCGCCTTTTGAGCTGCTACCATCACTTCTGACAACGCCACATTTTTATCTCCACTTTGAAATGCCGTCGACAATGCGCCTGATGCTTTTTGCGTTTCATTTACTTTATCAATTGACGTTTTTAGCATAGTCGAAAAATCGGGAAGATCATTTTGCGCCGGCTTGCTTACCTGCCCACCTTGCGCAGCTTGTGCTAAACCACGCATCTGTGCCAATAGTTGATTTACATTTACATCGTTCATTTTCAGCAACCTCTCCTGTTCAGCAATGATTAACCTGGGAACACAACGCCAGCTTCACGCATGCGTGCCAACTTATAGCGTAGCGTTCTCGGACTAATACCCAATGTGTCAGCAGCAACCTTTCTATTACCCATACAATTTTTTAACACATCAATAATTCTGCTATGTTCAGCATGCCGTAAATCATTGCTTAATGTTTTGTTATCACTTTGTGTGGCGACATTGCTTTCCAGATTGTCGGCACTTTCCTTGAGTGTTGGCGCTACTGGGATTTCACCCGTCTGTTCATACATAATATCGTCTGCCTCAATAACAGCGTCTTTATGTAAAATTAAAGCGCGTTGCAATACATTATCTAACTCACGCACATTACCCGGCCAATTATGTTCATTTAACCGTGCGCCAGCAGCCGCCGTTATTTTGGGGATAACAACGCCTGCTTTCATCGCATGACGTGCCAACAATTGTTCCGAGATTGGCACAATGTCGTCTTGACGCAGTCTCAATGGTGGTAACTCTAGTGGGAACACGTTCAACCGGTAATACAGGTCTTCACGGAAATTTCCGGCATCAACCTCTGCGCGCATTGCGCGATTCGATGTCGCCAATACCCGCACATCAAGTGAAATCAGTTCACTACCACCTAACCTTTCAACTTCACGCTCCTGGAGTACACGTAGTAGTTTTGCCTGCAAGCCTTTATCCATTTCTGATATTTCATCAAGCAATAATGTACCGCCTTGTGCTTGCTCAAATTTACCCACACTTGCTTTATATGCGCCGGTAAACGCGCCTTTCTCATAACCAAACAAGGTTGCTTCAAGCATATTTTCAGGTATTGCTGCACAATTAATCGCAACAAAAGGTTTATCTGCACGAGGGGAATGTTTGTGAATATGCCGCGCCAGGACTTCTTTACCCGTACCACTTTCACCAGTAATCATCACCGTGGCTTCGCTGCCTGCTACTTTTGCAGCAATGCGTAACACATTACGCGTTGCTTCGGATACGGCAACAAAGTCACCATTTTCCGTATCGTTACACACATATTGCTCTACCGTATTGACCAGTACCTCGGCATCAAACGGTTTTACCAAATAATCTACAGCGCCAAGTCGGATCGCCTCAACTGCCTTTTGTACGTTGCCATGCGCTGTCATTAATAACACGGGGAGCTTGCTATATTGCTGCTTAATGACTTTCAGCAAGGCATGTCCATCCATGCGCTGCATTTGAACGTCACTCACCACCATATCAATCTGTTCATTTTTCAATACGTCAATCGCCATACGACCATCATTGGCCGCTAACGTCCTTAAACCGGCTAATGATAATGTTTCGCAAAGTGCTTCTTGCAAATCTTGATCATCTTCAACAACAAGTATGGTTGCTTGATTCATTTCGCTACCTCAATTCCCGCACTACTGTTTGTGCGATTCATTATCGTTTTTGTGAATTCTTCAGATGTGGCTGTATGCCGCGGCAGTATCATGCTAAATGTACTCCCGACATTTTCTATTGATTTAACGGTAACCGCGCCATTGTGTGCATGTGCTACTGCTTTCACAACGGCAAGCCCCAAACCCGTACCACGACTACCCGTCGTGAAGAAAGGTTCAAAAATTTTCTGCTGATTAGCCTCAGGGATACCGGGGCCGTTATCTTGTAGAGAAATCACCATCATGGGCATGCCATCATGATTAATCGGTTTAGCGCTTAATGTTAGCTCGACTTTTTCACCACCCGCATTCAATGCATTGCTAACCAGGTTCTGAAATGCGCCCAATAACGACTCACGCGTACCCAGTACATACATGTTGTTATCATCACAATTTATTTCCATCCGCACATCGTGTTGCTTGCACTGCATTTCCATTGATTGCTTAATTTCAGCAAGAAACTCACTCGCAATAATGCGTTCGCCGCCAGCACTTCCGCCTTTCGCAAACATCAGCATGTCATTTACCTGATTCTCTAACTGTTGCAGGCTTGCGCGGATTCTGGTTGTAAAATGGACGCGTTTATCGCTCTCCACTTGTTTGCCTAATAAGTGAGAGCTATATAACAATGCTGAAGATAGCGGTGTGCGAATTTGGTGTGCCAGTGTCGCAGCCATTTCACCCATATCCGAAAGACGTTTGCTGCGATTCAGGTTATCTTGTAAGGCACGTGTTTCTGTTACGTCTTGTAGTAACAGTATTTGCCCGGGCTCTGAGCCCAGTGCTTGAGTAGATAGGTTGACCTTGCGTCCATCGCGCAAGGAAATATCATGTCCATCATCCCCTTGAGGAGCAAAGGCGCGATGAATAATATCTATCCAGCTCAAACCCACTAATGGCGTCCCCAGTAAATCAATTGCCGCGGGATTACACTCAATAACAATACCGTCATTATCCAATACCACCACACCTGCCGGTAATGCTTTTAATAAGCTTTGCAGCCGGTCTGCTACACGTTCTTTTTCAGTTAATTCGCGTAGACGATCATTGTTCGCTGTGGCTAATTCCTGATCGAGATGGACAACTTTGTTTTCGAGCACACGATACGAATCAGCGAGCTGTTGCGACATTTCATTGAAGGCCTCAAAGGCATCCTGCAGATCTGCATGCTGGGGCGAGAGTGCTTGTTGAGTCATTATGTCTTGCGCCTGTTCTGTGACGGTTACGTCCGTTACTAAAACAAGGAGCAAGAAGCGTGCCTGATTAGGCGATTTGTTTTATTTCAATGAGTTATATGCAGAAGGGAAAATCGGTAACGACAATATGTCAGAAATTCGACACGTCATCCGTACGTTGCAAGCCATGCTTGCGTAATTTTTCGACCAAGGTGGTACGGCGCATGTTCAAACGTTTCGCGGCATGGGCAACAACACCATTCGCTTCATCCAATGCCTGTTTGATAAGACCATGTTCCAAGTTCAATAAGTGTTCTTTTAAATCAAAATTATCCTTCGGCAACTGATTACTTGAATCGCGATAACTATCAACGGGAAATTCACCGGGTTCAGGATCTTCCTCAGTTTCAGGGATCGTAAGCCCCTGAATGCGAAATTTCTCAGGCAGATCAGCTAAATCCACAACACCGTAAGGATGTAAAATAACCAAACGTTCAACCAAATTAGCCAATTCACGCACGTTACCCGGCCAATGGTACTGGCATAAGGAAATAATCGCGGCAGGCGTCAAGCGCACTGAACCCCGTTTTTCATTTTCAAAACGGCTAATAAGCTCATTAATCAGTAAGGGAATATCGCTGTTTCTTTCTCTTAATGGCGGCATTTCAATCGGAAACACATTTAGACGGTAAAATAAGTCTTCACGGAAACTGCCATCGGTAATCCTTTCTTCAAGATCACGATGTGTCGCCGCAATAATTCGAACATCAGATTTGATGCTCTTATTACTGCCGACACGTTCAAAAGTACGCTCCTGCAATACACGCAGCAATTTAACCTGCATCGCCAGGCTCATATCACCAATTTCATCGAGAAATAACGTGCCGCCCTCGGCCATCTCAAAACGCCCCTGCCGAGCAGAAATCGCGCCGGTAAAAGCCCCTTTTTCATGCCCAAATAATTCGCTCTCAAGCAAATCAGCAGGAATCGCACCACAATTAATCGGCACAAACGGTTTTTCACGTCGCGATGAGTTGTAATGCAAGTTACGCGCAACCACTTCTTTACCCGTACCAGACTCCCCCAACACCAATACATTCGCTGAAGAACTTGCCACTTGCTCAACCAACTTGCGGACATGACGAATGGCACGGCTATTACCGACTAGACTTCGAAAAAGTGTTGAAGTACGTCCATCGTCATTAGGACGACGACTTTCACGGTATATCCGTGCTTTTTGTAACATGCTGTTGAGTTGGGTATGTGATGCGGGGATAACAATCCCCCCGAGAATACCCGTCGTAGAATCCAATTTACCAATTTCCTGGATAGCGTCACTATCACTCAACAGGAGTACCGGGATGTCTTCTTCTAGATCTCGAATTGCCGTGAGAATTTCATTTCTTGCCTCATCACTGCCACACTCACCTAGCAAGATCGTTTGGATATCTGAAATGGATTTAACTTCTTTTTGCCAGTCACTATACCCTACGCTAACAACATCTTTTTGCTCGAGGAAGGTAAAGATAACCATAAGGTCGCTAATGCGCTGCGCATCATCATCAATGATCAATATTCTACTGGTCATCATAGTGCTCTAGATCCCTAAATGAACGTGAATCATTATTGTTATTTTTTTGACGCTCGGCGCCTGAGGGATAAGTAAAGCAGTTGCACTACAATATGTCAAAATATTGTCATCTCAAAGTCGTAAACAATTGTAATTTGCGCCACCTATCAGTCATCAAGTTAAATACCATGCAGCAATAATAGCTTTAGACGATATTATTCAACATGCCATATTACTGACACAAAATGGGCTTAACGGGCTCATTCTGATAAATAGTGACGATCGAAAATAACTGTGGTTTGTCAGGGTTTCTTTGACTCTGCGATGGCACGACGATGATGTAGGAAAATAAATTTTTCGAGAAGTAGCTGAAAATCTTCATGTTGCGGTGCGAATTCGACCGTACATTGCTGTTCTACAACTGATTTAACATATCCGCGTAGCCTTAAAGGCTTTGGATAGAGGCCATGTAAATAAAGTGTCAGATCAAGCTGAGCATTCACCTCTGGTGGCACCGCTGGTTCATGCCAACTAATTTCATGTGCGCCAAGTCGAATCGCTTTACTATCTGGCATATCAATCGTGGCACGTAGCAATTCAGAGACCATCTGCATCGTCATATCGACCTTTCGCTCTATAGCAGAAATCGCCGTCATTTCCTCACTGTGTTCAGTATGGTGTTCATTCAGGTTCAAAATAACTTGCAGACAATGCTCATTTTCAAGCGAGAATGCGGTCGTAGAATCGCCATTGGATTCAGTCCAGGCCAATGGCAAATTGGCTCTATATGCCAATGCATCACCAAAGTCGTCCTTTTCGTTGGGCTGATCGCTCATGGCTTAACTATAGCAAATATGAAGAAAATTGAGGGTATAAAAAGGTCCTAGCGGCACAAAACAGTTATTGGGTCACGCTGCCGAATGAGTAGCATAGGCCTGTTCGACACGTTTCCCTCTGTGTAAGCTTTTTAATTCACTCGCCACATCGTCGCGCATGGCTTGACTATACCGCAGAATTTGTTTTTCAATTGCCTGTAAAACGTGGATTCTATCTCGTAGCAATTCACTATCTAAGGTCGGTGCTATATCACTAAAATACTGTTTTAAAGCAGGCTGGCGTAAATCGTTTAATTCAACCAGAGCCTGCCAGTCTGATTCTTTCGCTGCGTCCAGCATGTTTTCCATCATGTTCAATAAACGCGTCCACTGCACATCCTGACTGTAGTCAGCATTAGACATTAGCTGCCGCTGCCTTTTTTTGTTGTGCTTCTTCAAGCGCAAAGGCTTCCTGAGCAATCCCATCCCAACCCGCTTTAATCTCGCGCAGCAAGCCTGATACTTCTTCCAGTGCTTCGCTGTCATTATTCATATTCGCGAATAACAAACGCTGGCCCATGTACTCATAAAGTGCATCAAGGTTATCAACTAATTCACCGCCCAGGTTTTTGTCCAGGCTGACTCGCAAACCATCAATAATACTGATCGCCCAACCAATCTGTTCACCTTTTTGGCGTATGTCACCGCGTTCCATAAATCCTTTTGCTGCTGATATTTTTTCTAATGCACCTGCCATTAACATCTGTATAAGACGATGAGGACTCGCACTTTCTATACCACTTTGCACACCAACTTTTTTGTACTGGTCAAGTGCATTTCTCATTGCCATATTCATAATAAATACCTTTCTATACTAAGTGTAATCAATGTATTACGTCTATTTACTGTATCGACCGTTGCCAAACAAACTCAAGTACCATTTATAAAAATAGTACTAACTTAATTCCTGTTTGCAGCACCAATAGGGGGTAACGCTGCGAGCTGCTGGGTTAAAAAACTACTCGTATTTTGTAGTTGCGCAACCAATATATCCAGGGCACCAAACTGTGCCCGCAAACGGGCTTCAACCGAAATTAATCTGTTTGCCAAAGCAATTCGATCATCCGCAACCCCTTCAAGCCGATCTTCCAGTGATGATGTTGCGGAATTAAAAAAGCCATCCGCGTCTAACAGAGAATCAACATAGCTACTCAGCTGATCAGCATAACCTCGTTTAAAATCAACACTGCCTCGGTCACCCAAGGTTGCACCTGTAATATTGACAACAAGACCAGAAGCAATCCCGGTACCCGTCAATAATTGACCATCACCCGTTGCTGCTAAGCCGCCAATAGTACCGGCGACATCAACTCCATCAATGCTGGTTGCCGCACCACCGACTAAATCTGCTAAGCCATTACCACCGGTAAATTCAACCTTGGAAGAAGAACCATACGACTTGGAAATAATACTCAATACACCTGCAGATTCCGTTACATCAACGCTAATACCGGAATTGCTGAAAGAGGTATTATCGTTAATCTTTGCTCTTAACTCGGTCACCAATTCTGCTGCCGTATATGTCCCTGCGGCTAAGGTGATGCTTGAACTCACACCATCAATATTTAAAGAAATCGTGTCATTGCTGTCCGCGGTAATGGTTAAATTCGCCGCAGCCGAACCAACCAGGCTGCCCTGCGATGCCAGCGTCGTAATATTGATAGCGTAGTTACTCTCAACGGTATCTGAGGTCGATGATATAAACGCTGTTTGTGCATCGGTTGTTTCACCAAAAGCGGCAAACAACGAAATAAACTGGTCAAAGTTGGTATCCAGCTTGGCATCGAGGGTAACGTCATCAATAAGTAAACGCCCCGTTGATGGATCAGTGGTAATACCCGCCTCAGCCAATATTGTAAAGTCATCACCCAATGTACCAATCGGGTCACCAATAATTCTTTGAATATTTGAAGTAATACTGCGCGTAATACCATCGCCATTCAGATCACCGGCAATACGCGTATCCGGGTCATACGCGGTTAACTGATTAACTGCGCCAATAAAACCATTATAGGAAGCAACAAACTGGGTAATGGCCGACTTTACCTGTGCCGTGTCAATCTCAATGTTTAGACTGGCACTGCCGATCGATTTCAGGCTAATATTCACGCCATCAATAACATCACTCACCTCATTACTCGCGCTGCTGATCGCGATACCATTCAGTAAAAAGTCTGCATCCTGTGCTGCATCGTTTTGTTCAAGATGCGTTGCTGTCGCATTAAATGTTAATAAAGAAAGGCCAGAGGCATCATCACTGACACCATCATCATCACTGACTGATATCTGTAAGCTATTATTTTCACCAGTATCATCTGAGCTCAACGATAAACGATAAAATTCACCATCATAAACAATGGATGCCGTCACACCGATATCGGCATCATTAATGGCATCACGCACACCCTCCAGGGTACTGTCCGTAATATTGACAGTTTCTGCTGTTTTCTCCGTACTTTGCACAAAACCATTATAGGTATCGGGTGCGGTAAAATCAGTCGTACCAAACCTGATGGTTAAGGTGCCTGTACTTAGGGTATCGGTAATGTCGGTAAACTTCGCACCATCCCCGGCTAACGCAGGATCCGTCGATAATTTATGGTTTTCAGCCAAACTGGTAACATTAATGTCATAACTCGCCTGACTAATATTACCGCTGCTGCTTGCCGTCAGCACACTGCTGTCGCTACTGGAGGTCGAAAAAGAACGAAATGTGGAAAAACTTTTTAGACTATTCGTTGAACTCGTGAGGGATGATAATGCACTGCTCAATTGACCATAGGATGACAGGCGCAATTCAAGATCAGACTGGCGCCGATCCAGTCTCGCAGTGGGCGCCGCTGCCTCGGCATCGACTAACTGCGTAACAAGACTGTTAATATCAAGTCCTGAACCTATACCTGCTGACGTTATTGAAGCCATCGTACCCTCGACTAAATCGTGATACCTGTTACCTATGCACGATCAATGCCATACATTAGGCTTGGGCAGAGATAATAAGTCCTTCAACCCTTATTTCTGTTTCTTCCTCCGCTTGATCGCGAAGTTGATGCGCTAATGCAAGCGCCTCTTCTGATGGAAACTCACGAATTGTTTCTTTAGTGTCGGAATCAATTACAGTGACAATGGAGCGTCCTAACGGCAGTGCATCGTCAACACGGAACTGCAGATCACGATTTACTGTTTGTACATAATCATTGATATCACTCACCGCTAATTCCACTTCTGATTTAGCAGGTCCTGTATCACCGTTCTGAACAATCGTATTACCAGTCTCGGCGTTGTCGGTTGCGGTGTTGTCACTAACGGCAAGATCTTGCCGGTTATTAACACCCGTTGTTGAAGCCGTTGTAGTAGGCCTACTCACTGGTTCTGCTGATTTCAGAACTGCTGATGTGATTTGACTGCTGATTTCATTAGTCATAACCACTCACCTCTTAAAAATAAATTAACGTTTTGAAAATGCACCCAGACACGTGTCTGGGTGCTATACATTACTAACTAGCCTGTTACTGAAGTAGGCTCAATGCCAATTGTGGCAATGCGTTCGCCTGCGACAAGATGGAAACACCCGCTTGTTGCAGAATCTGGTTACGCGTTAGTGTTGCTGTTTCAGCCGCGAAATCCGCATCACGAATACGTGAACGCGCAGCACTTAAGTTCTCAACCGACGTTGAGATACTTGAAACGATAGATTCAAAACGGTTCTGAATCGCACCGAGGCTTGAGCGTGAGGTACTGATTGAGGTTAACGCTGCATCTGCCGAAGTCAACGCCGCATTGGCACCCGCAACCGTTGAGATATCAGTAGCTGCAATGGTAGTACCGGCTAACGCCGCTACATTAACAGCGGTAGTCAGACCTGCATCCGCAGAATTAGTACCTGCAATAGTCAAGTCACCAACGGTACTCGTAACAGTAACTGAACCATAGTACGTTTCAGTACCGGCTGTAGGGTCACCATCAACAGCTAAACCTTCAGCATCATTAGAGTCAGTACCAGATTCTACCAACACGATATTACTGCCATCCGCCTTGGTAATATCAAGCGTATTGGTGCCTGCGGATGCTGTGTAACCATCGATAGAGTTAATCAACGCAGCTACTTCCGCTTCAGTAATTTGGCCATCGGCACCGGCAACACTGAAATCAAGTGTCGCACCATCAATTGAAAGATTGTAGGTAGGCGCTACAGTCTCTGATGCCTGAACACCATTAGCAGTCGTTGCGGTATTTGCAAATGTAGGATCAGTCGTAGCAAAACCCACGGCGGCTTCAGTTGTACTAAAATCAATGCCATCCGTACGTTGAACCGTTAAAGAATCAGCTGCCAATGCTGCAGTAATCGTTGCTGCAGCACCCAGGTCGAGGCTATAACCACTTACCGTACCCGTGCCATCAGCAGCAAAACCGGCCGCTACAAAGCCTGCAGCAATATTAGTGTCTGCATCACTACCGTCATTGGCAATATTTGCTGTTGCCGTAACAACTAGCGTATCCGTACCACCGTCACCACTATTATCAAAAGTGAGCGAAAAGGTGTTCGTTGCATCGGTATCTACAGGTGTAGTAAGTGCGCCTAATGCAACAGATGAGTTTGTTTGCGCTGTACCAATAACATCGGTAAAGGCAATCCCTGTTTGTGCATTGGTTGCTGTAGCAGTAACACCGTCACCACCGGCTGTAGTAATCGCAGCAGCAATTAATGCAGCATCACGTGCAACCACACCAACATCGTTGCCATTAATAGTGAGTTCACCTGCAGTCAGGTCACCGGCTACGGCTGTACCTGTTGCAATGGCCGTGTTTAATTGACCAATATCCGCAGTACGTGCACTTGTGATAGAGGCAATATCAACAGTCTCGCCTGAGTTCGCACCCACTTGGAAACTTTGGCTGGCGAAATCACCATCCAGTAATCTCACACCGTTAAACGCACTGGTTGAGGCAACACGATCAATTTCAGCCACCAGCTGCGTTACTTCTAATTGAAGTGCCGCACGGTCAGATGATGAGTTCGTGGCGTTAGCAGACTGTACGGCTAGCTCACGAATACGTTGCAAGTTATTGGTAATTTGAGCCAAATCGCCTTCCGCGGTTTGGGCCAGTGATACACCATCGTTTGAGTTACGAGCAGCCTGGTTCAAACCACGAATCTGGGTTGTGAAACGTTCAGAAATCGCCAGACCCGCCGCATCATCTTTGGCGCTGTTAATACGCAAACCAGACGATAAACGTTGCAGTGAGACACCCAGATCTGCCTGGGAATTGTTGAGGTTACGTTGCGCATTTAAAGACGCAATGTTCGTGTTAATAATTTGAGGCATTTTACTTCTCCTATACTCCTCTGTACTACTCCTCACCGTTGTGGGTCAGTACCTGCGGAGTTCAAGGTTTATCTATGGCGGATATAGCTCCCTCATGTGAGAAGATATTTACCGCCTCCAACCACTTTATCGGTCCTGCTTGGGGAAACTTTAGCCCTAAGCGCAACAAATACCCGATATTCATAAAATATTTTTATCCATTATTTTCAATAAGATAGATAGAATGATGGTTTTTTTTCAATATTTTTTATGAGAAACATGGTGAAAAAGTCTCAGGTTATACGCCAGTTAATTACTGTTCCTTATTTGTCATTTAAGTTGTTAACGGGATTGTCTCTCCTGACAGTTTTGTCCCTAACGAGGTATTTTCGACGTCTAGTACTCTTTATTATCGGCATAATTAATGCATATATGGATTGAATTATAATTATTCCAAATGGATTCATGCACAATGGCCAACAAACAAATTTACACCGAGAGAAGAAAAAAAATCTTTAAAAAGGCAAACCAGCACCATCATGCAGGCAGACTCAAGGAAGCGCATGCCTTCTATCTAAAATTACTTGAACTGAATCCTGATGATAGTGAAGCCTATTACAAACTGGCCATAGTATTAAACGATGCGAACCATCCAGAAGATGCCATCCCCTATTTTGAAAAGGCCATTACCTTAGGTGTTAGAGATGCTGAGGTCTTCGCCGAACTTGCCCAAACAATGATCCAACTTTCCCATTTTCATGACGCCCTACCTATGGCTAAAGCAGCCGTCACACTTAATCCAGACAATCTTCTTGCTCTACGTTCAATAACACAGACACTTTTTGCCCTTGGTCAATATGAAAATGCCTACGCATATGGAGATCAATTAATTAGCAAATCAAACTCGAATGCAGCAGATCGCATACTCCTTGCCGAGATCTATGCAGATTCCAACCAAGCTAATGTAGCAATAGCTCTCGTCAATGAGGCCCTTAGTCTTGATCCATGCGTAAAAAAAGCCGAACAAACCCTTTGTTCTGCTTATATAGGGGTGCACCGGACAGACGAAGCCATGCAGATCATAGAACGCAACCTTGACAAGACACCCAATAATCTCAATTTCAAATGTATGAAAGCCTATGTGCTGGAACGTGAGGGAAAATATGACAAGGCCTTTGCTTTAATCAAACCCCTGATCACAGATTACACCCATATCAATCGCAACGTCATTGTACTCTACGCCAGCTTGGCTAAGCGCTTTGATGAACAAGAACAGGCTTTACACTTATTAGAGAAATTACTGGAAAAAAAGAATATCCCTGTCAGTATCCAACACATAGCACTCCATTACCTAGGTGCAATCTACGATGATCTCGGTTTATATGACAAGGCCTTTAAAGCATTTGAAAAGTGCAATGTAATCAAACCCCATCATTATAACGATCAAGAATTTGATACGCATATCTGTCATATCAGGGACTCCTTTACAAAACATTACTTGGAACAATCTCCCATAGCGACACACAATTCAGCACGTCCAATCTTCATCGTTGGCATGCCCCGCTCGGGTACTAGTCTGACCGAAACAATCCTCGCCAGACACCCTGAAGTATATGCAGGCGGTGAATTGAGTCACATCAAACATATCGCGAATCTCAAACTACCAGACATACTCAAGACAAAAGATGTTTTTCCCGACTACCTACAAGTCTTATCAACAGATAGCCTTAATGAGGCAGCAGACTATTATCTTGAGAAAATTGACCAACTGGCGCTCAATAATGAATCCCACGTGACCGACAAAATGCCGATGAATTTCACTTATCTGGGACTCATCGCTCTACTTTTTCCAAAGGCCCACATTATCCATTGCACACGCAATCCATTGGCTACTGGTATATCTTGTTATATGACTAACTTTTACAATGTAGGTGAGATGGCATTTAGTCAAGATCTGAAGAATATCGGCTTGTATTACAAACGCTACGAACAATTAATGGAACATTGGCACCAGGTCTTACCTACTCCCATCTATGATCTCTCCTATGACTCACTTGTTAGCAACCCAGAAACAGAGATTCGTAACTTACTAAAATTCTGTGATTTACCCTGGCATGAAGGCTGCCTGACCCCGCATAAATCAAAGGAAAGCGCTAAAACTGCTAGTTATAATCAGGTCCGACAACCGATTAATACTCGTTCAATTGAGAAATGGAAAAACTACGAACAATATTTACAACCATTGAAAGATGTACTCGAATTAACCTGACCTGCTTAAAAATAATTACTGCAACAAACTCAATGCGAGTTGCGGCAATGTATTGGCTTGCGCCAGGATCGTTACACCGGCCTGTTGTAGGATTTGATTACGCGTTAAAGTGGCTGTTTCAGCGGCAAAATCGGCATCACGGATACGTGAGCGTGCAGCGCTGCTGTTTTCAACACCTATTTCTAATGAGGTTACCGCGGTTTCTAATCTATTCTGCACCGCACCAAGACGAGAACGTTCCGTGTTAATGGCATCCAGGGCGGCATCAAACTGACTAATTGCCTTTGATGCATCATTAACAAGATCAACATTATCAACACCGAGATTACCGGTATTAATTCCCTTTAAAGCGACACTGATCGTTTCACCCGAATTCGCGCCAACCTGAAACTGCAATGACTGAGTTTCACTTAATAGTATCGTTTTATTGCCACTTGGGAATGTTTCGTCAAAATACACCAGCGGGTCTGTCCCTCCGCCGCCAAGATTCGATATCACACCTTCCGGTGTGGTATCACGCGTGCCACCATCGGCATCGAAGCCACCGACCGCACCAGTATCATTATTGGTCAAATCCAGGCCAAGTACATAGTTATTACCCGCCTCACCAACACCAAAAATACCTTCGAAGGATGCCCGGTCGCTGTAGGCAAGCCCAGCATAGGTCGATTTTAAATCAACAATCGCATCATCCAGCGTCGACAAGGCATTCGCCTCAAGGAAATCGAACACCTCTTTAATGCCCGTACCACCTTCATCGATAATTGACTGGTGCAGATAACGCACAGCGGCATAACCTGCAGAATACTGCTCAAGCGAGCCATCATTATTAAGGTGTGTATCAAACAAGGTCTCGATATTGGCCGCCGTTTGACCACCAAGCGCATTAAGATCGCTATTCAGGCGCGCATCCGCACCTTGAATAAATTCAGCGATACCTTCAATAAAATAAAGCGGCACATCCGCGTCATTGGTATTTATCGATCGTAAGGTAACGGCATGTGTCAGTTCATGGGCGATAATGCGATCATTTGAAACAAAGCTTGGACCACCATTAGGCCCTTCACTTGGGAGAAAATCATCAAGATCAATATTGAGGGTAAGGTTCACGCCCTTACCCGTAGCCACTTCACGTCCAGTAAAACTAACAGCCGCCAGATACGGCTCACCTTCAACAAACTGAATATCAAGCGGCGCACCATCACCTTTTATACCAAAATATTCCTCAATCGCCGCTTCACCTTGCCGCAACCAAAACGTTTGTAAGTCGATAACTAATTGTTGTTGGTCCGGTGTTAAACCGGTACTGTCAGGATCAAACGTAACGGTTTGATCGCCACCTTCAAACAACTTAACCGAGTTAAATGCCGAGGTTTCGGTAATTCGATCCACCTCAGCAACAAGCTGGGTAATTTCTAACTGTAGCGCAGCACGATCTTGTCTGGAGTTAGTTGCATTGGCTGCTTGAACGGCCAGTTCACGTCCACGCTGGAATATATTACTGATCTCATCCAGTGAGCCTTCTGCTGTTTGAGATAATGAAATAGCGTCATTGGCATTACGCGCCGCCTGTTTTAAACCACGGATTTGTGTGGTGAGGCGTTCAGAAATAGCTAAGCCGGCGGCATCATCCTTGGCACTGTTAATACGCAAACCAGAAGACAAGCGCTGCAGGGAAACCCCCAGCTGAGACTGTGACTGATTCAAATTGCGCTGTGCATTAAGCGACGCAACATTCGTGTTAACAATTTGTGGCACTAAATTTCCTATTCTCCTCTGTATCGTTCAAACCATTTGCATGGTAGGTCGACACCTGCGGAGCTCCAGGTCAATATTCAACGGATATATCTGGCTCAAATGGCCGATATTTACCGTCCTCACATGATTAATCGGCTAGAGATAAGAAAACTTTAGGATTAAATGCAATTAAAGTAAGGTTTTGATAACCATTTAATATACTGAATATCAATGACTTATAATCTTCATTAAAATAAATGGGGATTTAATATTAGAAAAATAACACTGTGTCGGGGAAATTAACGCGCTCCACAGCACCGCAATGCCCATAGCAAAGCACTGGATTCCAGCCTACGCCGAAATAACGATCTATAGAATAATACTCGCCACTACTCTTCATACCTCTTAAAAATAGCTTAAAGAAATTCAAACAGACTCAAGCTTTGAATCCGTATAAAGGATTGCTGCGCAGCTTGCAGGCTCAGTGTCTGCTGCTCAAGCTGACTAATGGCTTCCGCATAATCAAGATCTTGAATTTCCGACAAGGTCTCCTGCAGTTGTAATGCTGCCGCACTATTAATATTCGCTTGATCTTCAGTTGAGTTTAGCCTCGCACCAACCGCTGCACGAATATCAATCACTTTACTTAAATTGCGATCCAGATTATTTAACACATTGGCCATGGCATCATGAAACACGCTTATATTATTTGGCTCAGCCACAAAACCGTTGTTTGCAATACCCTCTAAACCCGTGAGGACTGCTGGCGTCCCAGTGGTATTCTGAGGAATGGCAATAAGCAAATCTGTGCCATCATCTTTTTGCAGCACCAAATCATTGGTCGCAAACGAGCCACTGACAATCGTGTAGCCCGCGTTGGCACCAATAAAGGTACCCAGTGCAGTATCAAACTGTGCGGCTGTAAACGTCCCTAGCGCCGGCAAGGCAACATTTACCAAATCAATCCCGTCAATCGTAACCTGAAAGTTTTCACCACCCGCTGCCGCTACGGGTGCAGTAAACCCGGTTAGGGTCGCTGTTGATGGTACTGCATCAATATTCGTTGTAGGCGATTCCAATTGAGTTATTAATGTTTGTAAGGTCGCAAATAAATCTTGTTCCGTATTAGGGCTACTCGTAAACCTATCGCCATTGCTCGGAGTACCGGTGATATTTATTCGCTGTCCATTAAAATCAATATTACTACCTGCACTGTAAGTACCCGATGTCACAATCGCATTACTACTATCAAATACCAGATAACCATTTGCGTTGTCATAAACAACATCATTGGTATTCGCGGCACCGGTTAAAGCAGAACCAAAGAAACCTGTCACTGTGTCAGCCGCACCATCACTTGCGCCAAGCAAGGTCTCATTAATAGTAATCGGCGTGGCCGTTGGTGATTCGTTTGCGAGATAAAGCTGGCCACCATCAAGATATGCCCTCACGTTTGTTATAGCGACTTGTGCGTTAATATCGGTTTCTAACTGCGCCAGGCTTCGACTGTCACCTTCGTTAAAGGTGTTTATTAATGTACCGTTAATACTTAACTGATATTGCAGCGCATCATCCGTGCCGACATTGTCGGTGAAGGCAATTGCCCCTCCAGTAACCACTGTCTGTTCACCTAAAACTACATTGTAGTTATCTGCAACATAGGCATTCTGGTTGACAATACTACCGCTAGCAATGACAGCTGTCCCCGTATTTAGCGCGTTAGCTCCCGTCGTGAAGGTGCCATTACCGCTTCCGACCAGGCCAAACACATCAGAACCCGCATCGCCTGTTGCAACTTGTCGTGAAGGTCCTACTTGTACAAAACGTTGCCCTTCATCACCATTATAGGTAACCGAATTATCCGCGTTGAGTGTGAAACTTTGCTGCGATGATTGAAAACCAGAAAATATATACTCATTATTCGCATCACGCGTATTTGATATGGTAAATAATTCGTCAAAGCGTTGTCGAATTTCAGCGGCAATTGATCCACGTGATCCCGCACTATTTGAATCATTATTACCTTGCACAGTTAGTTCGCGCACACGTTGAATCAGTTCTGTTATGCCGGTTAAACTGGCTTCTTCAAACTGCAGTCGTGAGTCAGCAATATCAATGTTTCTATCATACTGTCCATTTGATGACAGTGACACGGATAAATTCAAGGCTCGAGCTGCACC
>Ga0316207_10000463_pt1 | contig 66139 bp, 51 predicted proteins | sample 6weekpyrite_MG_FD_204943 | JGI IMG/M metagenome (GOLD analysis project Ga0316207, IMG submission 204943) | Microbial mat bacterial communities from mineral coupon in-situ incubated in ocean water Damariscotta River, Maine, United States -... | ecosystem: Environmental > Aquatic > Marine >... | reverse complement strand
TCTTGTGGGCACACTTGAGTCTTCTTCTCATAACGGCCAAAAGCATCGTGAAAGTAGGCTGACGACAAAACCTATAGAGGGGGGTGAGTATGGCTTGGTAGCCAATCCACGCTATAAAACAGACCAGGGATCAAATACACGTAGGCTCTCGATATAGTTTTCGGAAACTGGCGTTGCAGTGACTAGAGGATAATAGAGGGCAAAGGCGACAATCACCAAGATCAGATATGTGGCTAATGTGATGCGCGGCAGCCATTTGCCATAGTTAAGTCGAGACGCAGCATAGGCGATGCCCAGAATTAGCAGTGGTAGAAAGGGGTAATAGTGGTAGATGAAACTTGTCCGCGTCACCAGCAGCCACGGCAGACATTGTAAAAAGTAGAGGCCGGCAAGAAATATGGCGACTTTATTTTTTCCGGTCAGCGCTGACCAGCCAATGCCAAGCATGATGATAAAACCCGACCACCAGATGATAGGGTTACCGATCAAGCTCAGGCTGGCGTGCATTCCTGTGGCGAGCCCCCCAGGCGAATACATCCACATTGGTTTCCACATCACCGGCCAGGTGAAAAATAAAGAGCTGCCTGAGTGTGTTGCGTCGCGGTCGGCATGGTAGTTCCAGGCATACGATTGTTGCTCGATGAAGGCGCGCATGCCTTCTGCAGACCAGGCACTCGGGTTTCCCGGTGCGGTATGGATTAACTGAAAATGAGAAAAATAATAGACCAGCGCCGGCAACAGCAAAAAACCTAATGCCCAATAAGCCATACTTGGCAATAGGTCGCGTCGCCAGAATAGACTGATGGCGCCATGAGTTCCTGAGCGCTGCGCTGTCATCGCCGTAATGAAATTAGACACTTTTGCGCCAACCAGCAGAATAAACAACGCAAAACCAACAAATAGGGCATTCCATTTGACCGATGCTGCAAGTCCAAAAAACAGGCCAGCTAAAACAAACCAGTTTAAATTGCCGCGTGAAAAGCGTCCCTGGCCAAGCATATACCAGCGATACAAGGCCAGCAGACAAGCCGTGATAAACAAAACCAGGAAGGTATCAATATTGGCCCAGCGACCATGAATAAAGAACATCAGTTCAAATACGGCAAGCCCTGCAGCAAGGTAGGCGCCAATGCGTTTGCCGGTGAGCCAACGGGCACCAATAAATAATAAAACCGGCAGCAGGGCAACTGAAAAAGCATTCATAAAACGCCAACCAAAGGGTGTCATGTCAAATAGTTGTATGCCGACGCCAATTAAACTTTTGCCTAGGGGGGGGTGTGCCCTTTCGTAAGGCACCTCTCCATTAATCAGTTCATTGGCAGAACGGGCCATGGTGACTTCATCCCAAACAGTCCTGGCTTGGTAGCCTGTTTGATCTGTGATCTGATCCTGCTCATTGAAGAGGGGGTGGTTTTCAGGTGCTAATGTTGTCTTCCCTTGTTGTGAAATAATCCTGGCAGGCAGAATAGGCTTTCTATCATCCCCTATTAGGGCAATCTCGTTTAGATCAAAGCCATCACCTGAAATCGTGATACGCAGACGCTTAACGGGCTCAGTATGACGAAGCGTTTTTTTTATGACCTTAAATGCACTGTAATAGTGTTTTTTGCCTTTATAGCGCAGAACACCATTACCTTTCTGCCATAGCGGTTTCCAGGTATTGTCTTTCCAGGATTCGAAGCGCACCACACTGCCACCTTTTGCGCCGGTGTAAGCTCTTACCTGAGAAAGTTTCTGGGGGGATGTGAACTCAAGTTCAAATGAGTCGCTTGCTGAGGAATAGGTATGTCCGGTTATTGGGTATTTCAACTCACCAATATTAAAAAGCAATAGTGAAAATGCGACAAGCCAGATGCCGGCAACGGCTAAATAGTCCCACTGTTTAATAACGAATATCCTGTCCGGTGCATGAGCATGATCAAACCAATTAACAGTAAACCGTTCCTTGACGCGGTCAAGGTAATCGGACAAGGGGATCTGGCTGGAAAATCGCCACAGGATTTCTAAAACAATTAAAAAAAATACCGTGCCAATACCAACATGGGGCAGGATGGAGTCTTTTGGCATGCCGCTTTGGCTTAGAACATAATGAGAAAATAGATAAACGGGCTTAAGCAGTAGTAAGACGCTAACAATAAAAAAGCTCCAGCGGTAGTGACGGCTTTGGGCTAGCAGTGGAACAAGGCTGACAAGTGCAATGTAGAGACTAAGATCCTTGGACCATGGCAGTAGCACTGCGGCAAGCAAGGCTGCAAAATAAGACAGGGCGAAATATGATTCCATACCCTTGCTGCCAATCCATTCGATGGGTCGCCAGCGATCCAGCAGTATCACACTTACTAAGCACAAACTGAAAATAGCAATGATCAATGTTGCAAAGCTATCTGTCTGGCTGAAAAATGAAGTTATTTGTGCGCTGGTATCTTGAAGTATGCCTCCTGCCTGGACTATTAGTGGCAGATAGAATATGGCAATCGCTGTCACAGTGATAACAATAAACCTTGTCAGGGAGGTCAATGAGGTTTGACGAAGCAGCAATAGAGCAATAATTGGGGTGAAGATTAGACTAAGCGGATTGAAGGCTATCGCCGCAGCCAACGCGCCCGCTGCCAGTGATGATCTTGACAGGTACGCTAGAAAAATTGCACTCAGTATAAGCAGTGCGCAGATGGCAATGGGTTGCCCCCAAAATGCAGTCACCATGATAAAGGCCGGATTCAGGGTTATAAAATAGGCCTGCCACCAGTATTTTTTTGCTGGTTCAAATCTTGTCAGCTGCGTCAGCAACAAATAGATCAGGCCCATTTCTGAAATGATCCCGGGGAGCTTCAGCAGAACGGTAAAAAATGCCGTTGCTTCTAGCAGATTGGTTTTGACGATATAACCAACAATACTTAGCCAATATAGCCATAGAGGACTGGCCAAATTGGCACTTGATGGCAATGACGAGCTGGAGAGATTAAACGGGGCGGCAAGCGACAGTGCCAAGGTTTTGTATTCCAGCAATTGAGGTGTAAAACCCATATACGCCGCAAAGATAAGCCGTGCCAATAGCGCGATAGCCAGCAACAACCAAAGTGCTCGCGGCTTTAGCCATTGAGGTTTAGTATCGGGCAAGTATGGCTTTAATCCTTGCCGCCGGAGAATGATGAGGTATGCGCCTAAGAACGGAAGAAAGAACAGGAAATTAAACAAGCGCAACGGCGCACTTGATAGCTTTTGTTCAGGTGGTGACTTTACGATAGGTTCATAGGTGCCGCGCCACTCGGTGAGTTCTTCCAATTCAACATCATCGAACCAGGCCGCCCCAGTTGCGGTCGCATTCCAATAGCCAAGCCTGAGTGCAAATTCGACTTCGTCATCTTTGAGCGCCCTGAAGACCTGCTCAATAGGCGTCCAGTCATTGTTGCCCTCCAGGGTGAGTTGGCTGTGATTGTATGTGCCATATACCGACAGATTAGCGCCGATTTCTCCTTTAACGTCTTCGGTTTTTACCATTGCGCTAAATCGATAGTAACGCCCGGCATAAACCTTTATTTTCTTGGTAAAGCGAAGATCATTTTTTTTATTTGTAGCAGCTTGATAGCTTGAATGGCTTCCGCTATGCACTCCTTTATCGAATGTCATGCGTCCATGTTTCTTCCAGGCGAAGCGTTCCCACTCAGGTGATAAATCGAGGAGATTGCCCTGACGTACTTCCGCATTGTTCAACTGACAACCGCTGAGCATAACAATGCACATCAGCAGCAACCACTGAGTAAGTTTTTTCACATCTTTCTCGTGTCGTTTATTAACCAAGCCTGGGTCAGTACCCTTCCATGCTAAATTTAACAAGGCCGAGCTTGCAGACAATATGAATGCAATCGCATTGGCGATGATGGCCCTACTTTATACTGTCTTACGCAGTAAATTAACTTAGGCGATAGAAGTAAATATTGACAGAAAATTATTGTGCTAACTGACTATGATTGTTATCGCTGCGATAGCCTCTATTTATTGAGGTGGAAGACTTAGGCGCAGGCTATTACAGCCGTGTTTATGGACTGGTTTCGAAATAGTGCTGAAAAAAGGTCTGAATCAATCTATGGCTTAGTCCCAGCTTTTAATCGATTCAGCATCTGCTCAGCTTCTTGGCGCTCAGGAAAGGTTTGTGTATTTCGCAACAGGGATGAGAGCTGTGACTGAGCTTCTGAGCTGCGCCCGGCTGCTTCCAGAATCTGTGCCCTGTGGTATGAGAGTGATAGGTTGTTAGTAAACTTATTTATTGCGCGCTCGTTAATTCGTAATGCTCGCTCAAACTCACCGTTTTTCATTAATATCATTGCCAGGGTGTCGGTGATTTCTGCAGAGCCAGGGGCAAGCTCGCTTGCTTTTTCAGCGTGTTTTAGTGCTTGCTTGGGGTTGGCCTTGGTTAATAGCCAGGCCAGATTATTCAGCGCAGCAAGGTTGTTTTCTGACTGTGCTAAAACCGTTTCATACTGCTCAACGGCATCAGTTGTCCGATTCATGTTGGTTAGTGCATGGGCTAGTCGCAAACGAGCAGAAACATCTTGCGGATGCTGTTCCAGCCAATGCTCCAGCAAGGTTAGAGTTCCCTCTTTGTCATTCATTCCCCATTTTTGCTGCGCCAATGCCAGCATGCTAGTGCTGCTTGAGACGTTCTCAAATACTTCGGTGTAAATATCCAGCGCCTTGTCCTGCTTTCCGCTTACTCGGGCGAGTGTTGCTTCAAGGGTCATTACATCTGGGTTATCAGGGGCGTTTCTTTTCAGGGTTGCCAGTTGTTGTCTAGCAACATCGATGTTCTGTTGTAATAACGATACCCGAGCCAATGCCAGACGTGCAGGTAGATGGTTGGTTTCAAAGGCAATGGTTTTTTTGAGTTCCATTTCTAGTTTCTGTGTGTTGCCAAGTTGGGCGTGGGCAAGGGCTAAAAGATAGTGTGCCTGAGCAGATTCAGGTTGCACCTCGATAAGTCTGTCAAATGTAACTTTTGCGTCTGCTGCGGAACGTTGTGCCAGCTGTGATTGTCCCAGCACATTGAGTACCAATGGATTTTTGATTTGAGATTGCTGTAGATCGCCAAGCGCGGCGGTCACCTGCTCAGGTGCTCCCTTAGCCAGGTGGTGGCGGGCCAGTGAGGTTCGTGGCTGAACAGCGTCCGGGTGTGCTGCAATGGCCTGTTGCAGGTGGTTTATCATATCCTCTTCGCGGCCCTCGTGTTCATCTAGCTGAGATAATTTCATCAGCGTATCTAGATTGTCAGTGTGATGCGCGAGGATTTCTTCATAGTGCTGTCGTGACACCTTGTAGTCGCTGTTTTGCATGGCCATGGATGCAAGGCTGTTATTGGCAAGGATGTCACCTGGTGCTAATTGCCGAGCCTTTTCGAAATCAGCTTTGGCGGTTTGAATTTCCTGTTGAGCCAGGTGTATCAGACCAAGCAATTTATAGGGCTCGGCCAATTGCGGGTTACGTTGCTGGTAGCTGTTCGCCACAGTAAGGGCTTTGTCGAATTCTTTGCGTAGCAGGTAATGACGTATGAGCACCTCATCAACGGAGTTTTGCATATCAGGGTCGAGAGCCAGGGCTGTCTCAAGTTGCTCCAAGCCTTTGTCTTCATTACCGTTTACAAGCAGTGCTGAAGCCCAGTCCAGGTGGGCAATGGCGGAATCTGGTTGCAGCGATGCAATCTTGCTGAACAGAATAACGCCTTCGTTGCCTCTGCCTTGTTGCATGTGGGCCGATGCTAGCATCTTGAGAGAAGCGACGTCCTCTTCATCAGTCCGGATTACGGGCAGCAGCAGTTGTTCAACTTCTGCGAAATTACCTGCTCGTAGTCTGATTTGTGCTAGTACCTTGCGGCCGGCGATATTATTTGGATTGGCGGCAACGAAGCGGGACATGTAGTGTTCGGCCTGCACCTGCTGACCAAGCAGGTCGTAGGTTGCACCGAGATAGAACTGTGCCTGCTGGTATCCTTCGTTGCCCTTAAGAGCTGTTTCAAACGAGGTCTGTGCTTTCTGATAACGTTGTTGGTAAAAATGAACCAGCCCTTGAGCGTAGTGGGTCTCAAAATATTGCGGCAGCTTTCGTGTGAGAATGTCTATATCGGCCTGAGCTTCGTCATACTTTTTCAGCTCAATGCGAACCAGTGTGCGCTTAAGCCGATCAGAGAAGTTATTTAGTCGACGTTCAATTGCTTTGCTTAATGCAATTTCGGCATTTTCCGGTTGCTGGTTGCGGCGATATATCTCACCCAGCAGGCCCCATGCTGGTGCATAGGTGCTGTCTTGCGTTAGCAGACTCTCAAGCTGGTCGCGTGCTTGAACTAGTTCTCCCTTTGTTGTCAGCAGCCTTGCTTTTTCGGTCAAGGCTGGTGCTGAGTTAGGGTTAAGCGAAAGAGCCTGGTTGATTTTTGCCTCGGCTTGCTCGGGTTTGTTCTGCGCAATTAGTGTTGCGGCCTGCGCAGCCAGAATCTGTGTCTGCGCAGCAACTGATAATCCGTTTGTCCGGATATCAAGCACATCTTTAAGCTTGCCCTGCGAGGCCAGGGTTAGGGCAAGCAGCGGCAGCACTGCCTCGTTAGCTACCCCAAGTTCCTGGGCGCGCCGCAGTTCTTTCTCAGCATAGGCCTGATTGCCTAGTTCCATGTGAATCTTGCCTAACAGCCAGCGCGCCTCCATATTGTCAGGGCTCTGTTGTAGAACTGATTTCAGTTGAATGGCGGCAGCTCGTAGTTCACCTTTGTCTAGATGATCCTTGCTGCTGTCGAGCAACTCTTTGTCTGTCAGGCTGGTGCCGCAACCTGAAACGAGTGCTGCGATTAAAAGGAGGGTGGTAAGTTTCCTGGCAGTCATTTTCTAGTCCTAGTATATAGGTGTGTCAAGCAAGCTTCATGCTGCCGCAATGGGTGCCGATTGGTGAGGCTTTGACTGCGGATGTTGCATGAAGCTTTGCATGTGATTAGGTATTGGTGTGTCTGAATGTAACCATATATTTAGTATGCATGATGCCCGAGCACGAAAGCGAGTACAACCATTGCCAGGGCTAATAGCCTGCTGGTGTCATCTCTATACTTTTGTTGGTTACGAGTTTAAGGAAGGTATCCATTAAAATCATAGAGTAGGCGTAGCCATCATCGATAATCACCGGGTATCGCTCAAATATAATTGTGGTTTGATGAAGTTTAAGTTTGTTTGATGGTTTTTGAGCAGGTTCTGGTGATGGGGGGTTAGACCGAATTGAGTGTCGGAAAATTTTACAGTTTTGCTTGTTAGTCGTTTTTGTGAATATTGTTATGTTTAATAAGTTATTGATTATTTTTATAAAAAATATATTGGCACGGATATCGCATTGTATTTGGCAGGTTATCTGTATTTTGGTTTTTTTAGGGAGACATGCAAATGAAACATGAAATGAAATTATTGGCAGCATCAGCTCTGCTAGTGGCAAGTTCCGCTGCAAATGCAAATGTTATCGATCTGTTTAGTACGGATCAGGCTTTCTTGGTGGATTCGACTACTGCTGCTGGTGGTACGTTAAGCGATGGGGGTTTGTCAAGCTGGGTTGATAGTGCAGGTGGTGACATTTTGGGCGGTTCGCGTGATCTCTATGTTGAGACCTTTACCCAAACCGTTGAAGATAATATTGGTATGAACACAAATATAGGTGTTGGTGGAGATAGTTTTTTCTTCAGCGTAACTGCTGGCGCGACGGGTATGGGTGTAGTGCAGTGGGATGGTGCGGATCACTCAGCAGCTCTGGATATTGCCGGCTTAGGAGGTTTTGACCTGACCTTTGGTGGTTCTATAAACTCATTTGTGATTGATGTAGTTAGTGCTGACTTGGGCTTCAACTTTGTAGTCGGTGCTTACACTGATGCCGACAATTGGACCGAAGCTAGCTTGTTCTCAAACGCTGGAACAGGGACAGCAACTATTTCATTCGCTGATTTTGGCAACTGTGGGTTGTCGAATCCTCCTCCTGGCGGTAACATCGATTTAATTAGTTGTGGCGGTGTTGGTGGTGATCAGGCAGTGGATTTTTCTAATCTTGGTGCGTTACAGGTCATTATCTCTCCCGGCGGAAATTCTGGTACGCTGGATATGAGGCTTGAAGCTATCACTGTTCCTGAGCCTTCAGTACTGGGCCTGATGGGTGTTGGTTTGCTGGGAGCTGGTTTTGCAGCTAGAGCTCGTCGTAACAAAAAAGCAGCTTAATCTAAAGTTAGCTTTAAGCTAAAAGCGTGGCTCCATCGGTAAGATGGGTCACGTTTTTTTTCGCCTATAGAAAATGTTTGAGTCTTTTGTGGTTGAGAAGGGGGCTTAATCGTTATTCAGAACAATGCTGGTGTGAATGTTAGATTTGTCATCAACGGTCTTTGATCAGAACTACGATTGTTGGGTTTTTAGTGGAGAATGTCTGCCACAACCTCGCGGAAACGCTTTGCTGGGTCATAGTAGGCTAGTGTTTGAGTGATTTTTTCAGCTGCCTGGGTATAAGAAGGGTTGTGCAACAGAGCGTTTACTGCTTGTTGGATGCCTGGCTGTGAGGCCTTGTCTGCACGGAGTGTAATACCTGCGCCCAGGTGTTCGATCGCCTGCATATTCAGAAGTTGATCCATATTTCCTGCAATTCCAATCACGGGCACACCACTAGCAAAGGCCTGATAGGTGGTCATGCTGCCGCCATTGCTAATCACTGCTTGTGATCGTTGGCAAGCGACATCTATTGGCAGATAATCATTAACAAACACATTGTCTGGCAGGTCGGTGAGTTGGATCTTACCAGCTGTAGCGGCAATGATCGTCAAGGGAAGCTCAGCCAAAGCTTGCAGCACCATGGGTAAAAGCTCAGACTGGCCAGAACTGCCAAGGGTGACAAATACGATTGGTTTATCGTTAGGTAGGCTGTCCCACCATTCGGGTAAGGGGGTATTGGTTGACCAAAGGGCTGGGCCCAGATGGTAGTGAGTGTTTGGCTTTTGAAGCATCGGTACCGCTTCGGGAATGTCTGTATAGAGGGTGAAATCTGCCGATGTGTATGCTTCGCGCAGATCATGTTTGAGTGGCGGCAGACCATACTTTTGCCGTGCCTTGTTTAATGGTCTAGCGTGTAAGGCAAACACCAGTGGTCTGACTACGTTGAACAGTTTTTGTGCCAGATTGACCCCTAAAAGTTTTGTTAGCATCAGGTCTGGTATTGGGTAAACAATATCGGCAAATGGGCTCCAGTAGGCGTTGACCACTGCCGCGTAAGGCACCTGAGCCAGGGGTGCGCTAATCGAAAGCGACAGCCGGAAGTCACCCACCACCAGGTCGGGTTTTATTTTGTTGAGCAGTAGCAGATCTTCTTCAACATATTGGGTCAGTGTTTTGGCATCATAAACCGGTTTTCCCTCGGCAAGCGCTTGAGTAAATTGCGACGAAGGAATGGACTGAATAGGATAAAAAGCAAAGGGCAATGGTTTTTCCAGTGCTAGATAACGAGGATCTGACGCAACAACAATATCGTACTCGGATGGATCGAGAGACTTTGCCAAAGAAACAATTCTGGCAAAGTGGGCCAGGGTTACTGCCTCAGCAACGAAAAGAATCGTTGGTTTTTGGGGGGTGGGCATCAATTTTCCTCTTCAACCAAGTCAATGGGTTACGCATCGCCGTAAAAACATTTAGATAAATGCCGTGGTGTTATTAAGTTATGAATCTTTATTAACGCTTACGTAATACGACTGCTGGTTCGTACGCTGAAGGGAACCAATAGCCAAACAGTGCGTAGAACCAAAGTCGTGGTGAGCGAAGGAAAATACGAGTTGTGGCGGCAGAGTCTAGCGCCATGTCCAGGTTATGTCCCACTGCCTTGTTCAGTTCGTCCAGGAAGCGATAATTTGCAAATGGCCTAAGCGTGTCGTGGTATGAGCGTCGATAGGAGGTGATTATCTCCACATCAAATTGGTTTGCAAAATTATGAAGCGACCTCTCAGTCAAGATAATCCTATGATGAGGTTGGTGCAGACGCATTATGTGAGGTTCCAAATCTGACATGTCTACAGGATCAGACTCCGCCGTGCCTAGATATAACAGACCGCCGGGCTTGAGCAGCTCAAGGCATTCTTGCATCATTTCATGAATGCCGTCGCAATGTTCGAGCGTGTCATTATTTACAATCACATCGAACGGTGCATGCTCGGACGGCAAGTGCGCAAATTCAGGTGCATAGGGGTCATAGCCAATTACATCTTGATAGCCACGTTCTTTTAAATAATCAACAAATATGCCATTGCCACAGCCATAATCCAGGATTGATTTATCTGTGGTCATACCAGCGCGATTGAGACGACCGAGTAGGTTGTTGAGCGTGCCACGGGCAAATACATCCAGTTCGCGTTTGTTGAGTGGGTAGTCGTTGTAGATGTCGTGAAAATCGACTGGCTCGACACTGATGATTGTCTGACACTTGGGACACATCCAGAGCTGAAATATGGTCTGGCGGTATCGTTCAGTATTGCCCCTTACTTCTCCTAGATCCTGAGGTTGTGGTTTGTCCGTGCTATAGTCGCATATCGGGCAGTGCATTGGTGGTGTCTCAGCCCCATTTTTCATATTCAAGTCCTTATGCTTCTCAGAAATATGCTTTATTTCATTGCTCAGGCTTTTTCGCTGACCCAAGCAGTCTAAGTATTACTTACCACAAAAACCTTTCTTCATGAAACTGGTAAGACCGTTTCAGCGGTGCTGCTTTAAGGCAGTTGCCAGGTTTTGGCAGATTGGATTGGCATCATGGATAAGGCAACTCATTCTAGTGGAGTATCAATCTTTCGAGCAGTTCTGTTTTGATAGCGTCGTTTCCGCTCACCGAATTTGTTCTGCTACTCGTAATGCATTGGCGGCAAGTGTTAGTGAGGGATTTGTTCCTGCACTGGAAGGAAAAAAGGACGAATCGACAATATAAAGGTTATCTAGTCGATGTGCCCGGTTATTTATATCCAGGACGCTTTCTTGTGGGTCTAATCCAAAGCGGCACGTGCCGCAGGCGTGTGCAATTCTCTCGTTGTTCTCGGCTTGTTTTATTAACATGAAGCGATTTGGTGAAAAAGCTTTAGCTAGTTGGCTTCGAAACAATTGAATCCTGTTTTGTTCATGGGGACGAATTTTGTATTGAATAGATAGCCGGCTATGTGTTTTGGAGTTGCTCTCATTGCTGAGCATAACGCGGTTGTCCAGGTAGGGAACGTCTTCCATTATTGAGGCAAATAGAACTCGCCGGCTGAACATACGCTCTAACGAACGGCGAATTAGTGGTTTGCCTATTTTTAAGAATGGTACCAACCAGCGCTGCCCCTCATCTTGAAGGGTCTTTTCCATTCCATCAATGATAACAGCTGACGGTGGTAAGGCGCCAAATGACTGTACCGTGCCGAACTTTTGGCCATTAAATTGGTAGAAGTCGTTAAATGCCAATTCCTTGAGGTTGCCGGGGTGGTCTTTACGAGAACGGGGCAGCAGTGCGTAGAGGTCGACATAGTGGCGCATCAAGTTTCTACCTACTAGGCCTGAATCGTTTGCCAATCCATCGGGCCATTGTTTTGTGTTTGAGTTGAGTAGAAGGCGGGGTGTTTCCAGGGCGCCAGCCGCAAGGACAATTGTTGTGCCATGAAGAGTTATTTCCTGGCCATATTGATTGCACATGACGCCAGTGACTGAATCATGGTTAGATTCAAGTTTAACGACTTCACACTCACCCAGTAGGCAAGCGTTATATTTTTCAAGCGCAGGCACTAGGCAGATTCGCGTGCTATCGTTTTTGCAATTGTTAGGACAGAGAAACCCCTGGCAGCCACGACAGCCAGGCACAAATTCACACGCTTGAGGCAGGCGATAAGGGTGAAGACCGTTGTCGGTGAATAAATCGTTCAGTTCCTGTGTTGTTGCAGACAAGGGTGGTGGCGATAAGAAGTGTGAGGCCTGGAGGTCAGGGTGGCAGGTATCGCTGCTGCCACGCACACGAAACAGCCGCTCAGCACGTTCGTAGTAGGGTTGCATCTGTTTGTAGCTGACAGGCCATTGTTCGGGTAGTGTTGATTCTTGTGCGTTCGGGTGGTTCTTTCTGGGTGCAAAGTCGGCAGGAAAAAATCGCTCCATGGCGGCGCCATAAAGCGCACTTGAGCCGCCAGTGCCGCAGCCAATGAAAGGTATGGAGTGGCGGCTTGGTAAGTAGGACGCATCTTCAATCTCTTCAGTGTAGCGTCCTGCCTGAAGTAGGATCTCTTGATGTTGAGTGTTAGGGGAAGCGGGGTGTTCAAAAAATGTTTCGGCAAAATCCCCTCGCATTCCTGTTTCGGGGTGCAGAAGTGATTTTCCTTTTTCGCAGAACAGTACTTGTTTGCCAGCCTTTGCCAAGGCAAGCCCCATTGTTGAGCCTGCCATGCCTGTGCCAATAATAATGACGTCCCAGTGGCGTCGGCTAGCTTCCTTTAGGTCTAATGATGCGAACTCCATGGTTATAATTTTTCAGGCTGTTTATGTGCTTTTTTTGAAGTCATTGATTCGATTTTCATTAGCAACGGTGGCAAAAATAAAAGATCGGCAATGAGGGCGCAGCCAATGGTGATTGCCATAAGAGCGCCTGTATATGAGTTAAATGTGAACTCAGAAAGTGACAGGATTAAAAAGCCACCGATTAAAACCAGTGATGTTATCCAAAGCGCTCGGCCAACTGTGGAGAAGGCATAGCGAATGGCTTCGTCAGCTTGCATGCCTTTCTCTCTTTTTGCGTGTAAGTATTTGCTAAGAAAGTGCACGGTGTCATCAACGATAATACCGAGGCTCATACTTGCCACAACAGACAAGGCAAAGCCAATCTTTCCAACAACGAGTCCCCAGAGGCCAAATGCCATCATCAGCGGTACAAGGTTTGGGATTAGGCTGATGAGTCCGACTTTATATGAGCGTAGGGCGAAAATCAGGATGAGAGAAATAAGGATTAAAGCGATGACTGTTCCAATGAGCATGCTTTGTATGTTGCGCTCGCCAATATGCGCGAACATCAGGGTTATCCCTGCCCCTTCAGTCAGCATGTGTGGCGGTGCGTTAGCGTGTAACCATTCCTGGGCGCGTTGTTTGAGTGCCAGGAGTTCTTTGGTTGATGAGGCATTCAGCGTTACGGTAAGACGTGTTGCTGATTTATCGATATTGATGCGGTCGTTGAGATCAAGTCCGTAAGGTAGTGACATTTCATATAAAAGCAAATATTGGGCTGATAGCTCACGTTGTTCAGGGATGCGGTACCAGAAAGGGTCATCGTTATGCAGGTTTTTATTTAAACGTTTCATGATGTCGAGCAGGCTCTGCACATGAATTACGTTCGGTTGTTGTTGATACCAGTTGGTAAACTCTTCAAGTGTTTTTAGAAAGTCTGGGTTGCTAATTCCGCCTGGCTCGCCAGCGGCTAATGAGTAGTGAATTTCGTAAATTCCGGTCAGGTTTTTGTCGGTAAAGTCTGTTGCCTGGCGAATAGTGGTGTTTTCGCCAAAAAACTTGTGAAACTCATCATTAATCTGGTTTTGAGGTATAGCCGCGGCAATTACTATGATTAATAGGCCCATTCCCCAGAGTAAGCGGCTTCGTTGCGCAATTACGAAGTTGGCAAGAGTCTCCATCATTGAGGTGTCTATTTTATCTGTGCTGCGTCTGCGTAGCGGCATGATCATCATGAGTGCGGGCAGTAGGGTGACGGAGAGAGCAAAGGCAGCCATTACTCCCATGGCGGCGATGTTTCCGAGATCACGAAGTGGCGGCGCATCACTAAAGTTTAAGGTAAGCAGGCCTATGGCGGTTGTTAATGAGGTGAGTAAAATGGGGTTAAAGTTTATGCGCAGGCTTTCGATTATTGCGTCCCGCTTATTATTGCTATTGCGATACGCAAATAAGAAGCTGGTGAGGATGTGAACGCAGTCAGCGATCGCCAGGGTCGCGATGATTGTTGGAGCGCCTATGGAGGAGGGTGTTAGAACGATACCGCTCCAACCGGCTAAGCCCATTGCAGTAGCAACCGAGAACATAACAACAAATACAATGCTGATCGTGCCTGAGGTTGATCTTAGTAAAATTGCCAGCCCAAGCACCACAATGATAAAGGTGGCTGGTACCAGCGTTTTCATATCTGCCTCTGTATGTTCCTGAAGGGCGTTATTCAAGGCGACGATGCCAGTCAGATAAAAATCGATCTCAGGGTGTTGTTTTTGGGCTGCATCGGTGAAGCCTCGAATGAAATCCATTACCTGCGGGGTGGCTACATGAGATTCCTTTTCAGGCAGGTACACGGCCACATTTATGCCTGTCACATGTCCCTGGGGTGAGATTAGTTTGTTGATTAATGCCGGTTCGCTTAATGCGACTTCGCGTATTGCTTTAAGCTCATCATCACTGAGATTTTCTGCATCGGTGACCAGACTCTCGACAACCAAATCGTCACCTTCCGCATAGGTATGTTGAAAGTTGGTAATAGAGTCAACTCGGGTCGAATAAGGTGTTTGCCAGGCTGCTTCTGTGAGTTCCTCAATAATTTTTAGAGTTTCACGAGTGAGAGCGTCTTTGCTCTTGGGGGCAATAACAATGACAACATTATTGCTTTTGGTGTAGGTGTTTTGTAACTCTTCGAAGGCCTTGAGTTGTGGGTTTTCCGTGCTAAAAAAAAGCCGATAATCATTGCTAAAAGAGAGTAGCTGTGCGCCGCTTGCCATTAGGCCAATGCTGGCAATTACCAGTATTAAAACTATGATTGGGTGTGTTGTTACCCATTTGGCAAGGCGTTCCGTCATGTGGTTTCCCTGTTTGAATGCTTGCTTATCTGCGGAGGGCCAGTTCCGCAATCATCAGCTTGATTAAATAATAATCCATTTTATTTTTTTGTTTTGAGATTCTGTCTAGCTGTCTGGGTTGAGCACATCACTTCAATATCTATTTGGAAAACAGTAATCGTTCCAGGGATAGTCGTGTTGAACGCGCAGTAGGGGCTGGGCCTGAGCCAATGCGCCCCATGAATATGGCAGTCTCGGCCGCTTCTTTGCCGACCAGGTTTCTGAACTGGCGTGATACTCCTTCAGCTTTTTCTTTCATTCCCTTTGTCGAGGAGAAAGGGATGTTGTCAGAGGTGTATTCATGAAATATCAATGGTGTCATTTCAGGTTGGATAAACAGGCCGAGCTGGGTGGCGGTTAGCCAAAAACGCTGCACAGCGTGACCTGCGTCGACGTAATCATCGATGGTTGCCGGTTTGTGTTTAGCCACAAGGACGAAGTGGGCGGCACAGGCCAGGCCCGGGATTAGGTCGAGCTGGATACGTGGCGCCAGGGTGCCGGCCAGATAGCGGTTCATAAATGTGACACGGCTCCAGCTTTTGAGTGTCCAGCGCATCAGGCGGGTGGTGAGCGGGTCGGTGCCGATGGCTTGGTCTGGAATTTTGTCCTCGCTGTACTGGGCGTTCCATTCGATGATCTCACTGTGAACCTGATAGGCCTCCGGCAGGGTTAGGCGCAGACCCGCATTGCGAAACATCAATCGCGCTGCCCGAAACCTGTTTTTAAACCCCTCTAGCCAAATTACATCAAAATTATCGCCAAGGCATGCCTGCAGTTGTTGTTTTTCCCGCAGGCTCAATGCTCGAGTCCGCATTGGTCGGCGTTGCACGGTGCGTAAAGGGATGTAGGGGAGCAGAGGGTCTGGTGTGAGATTGTCTTCGTCGAAAAATTTTACATCAAAGGTTGGTGTCGTCTCGGGCATTTCGGTGCGGCGTGTATGTTCGATACGCAGCCCGTGGGCACTGGCGGCGATGCGGATGGTCTCGAGCAGAGCACCTAGTGAAACCTGGCTGGCGTGACCCTGGAGGTCGTAGACGCAGTGGTCGCGGGTGTCGTGGCCGTGGACGACAACATGGTGGTCATTGATAATTTCGAAGCGCCAGGGCTGGGTGTTATCCCCGCTGGGAGCCCAGCGGGCCTGGTCGAGAATTTGTTCGATAATGCTGCTAGGTTTGGGTTTTGGCGCCGTAGCGGGGGTGGGGTTGGTGCTAAATCGTCGCCGGGCGATGTTTAGTCCGAGTCGCTGGATGGGGTTGTGATTGCCCCAGGGGCGCCAGGTTTTAGCCAATTTATTGCGGTAGGCATCGAAATGCAGTCCGTGAGGGGCGGCGATGACCTTGCCTCGGCCCAATAAGATCTTCAATGCCTGGGTGCCGGTGACGCCAGCGCAGAGTTCACAGGCCATCGGTGTTGATGGGCCGCGGTGGTTGGCCAGGTCAACGGTGCTGGGGTCAACGAGATAGCCTGCTTGTAACATTGCCGGCGACAGTCCGAGTAGAAAGCGGAGTAGTTGTTCTTCCTCGGTTTGGCCTTCGAGTCGGAAGTACTCTTCAAAACTCATGCTGCCAGGGATGAAGTTCAGCAGCGCGACGCCCATACCTAGCGGTGCGGCAGTCACTGCAGGGATGCCTCGTTCGGCGCAGGCGGCAAACACTGCCCGACGTGCCTTGACGGCAAAGAAGTCGAGGCCATCAATATACAGGTCGACACCGTCTAGAAAATCATCGGCATTGTTGGCGTAGACACCTTCGGGAAACAGCTTGATGTCGAGTTCGGGGTTGATGTCCCGTGCCATTTTTGTCAGTACGCTGGCTTTTTTCTGCCCCAGAGATGAGATTGTGGCCCCGGCTTGTCGGTTGAAGTTGGGTAGTTCGAATTCGTCGAAATCGGATAGATTGAAGGCGCCGATGCCGAGGCGGCTTAGCGTTAGCAGGTGGCTGCCACCGACACCGCCTAGCCCAGCAATGGCAATCCTTTTAGTTTGTAAGACTGATTGCTCTTGCGATGTTAGCCAACCAATGTTTCTTGAAAACGCCTCGGAATAATTATATTCATTCATCGTGCAATTTGAGTGTTTGAGTGAACTTGATTCTGGATATTGGTCAATAAGTCCAAGTATTCAGCTTTAAGTGTGCTTGATACTTGTTTGGTGTTGATTAGAAATGGGGCTCTCTTACCGCGATGATTGATAACTTCACCTACTTGCTCAAATAAAAAGCCAAAGCGCCGTAGCTGTCTTGCCAGTCGGGGTTCCATGATGGCAAAAACACCTTCAAGGTCCTTGTCAATTGCAATGGCTGTAGCGGCAAGATACAGGCCTAAAGCTACAGATGGGAAACTGCGTCGTTCATCATCGCGCGAGTTCTCGATGGCCTCACTGCCGCCATCGGGTGATTTGGTTTCACCTCGACGACGCCTGAATTGTGCGGTAATGGCAAGCCGTGAGGTTTCACCATATTTATGCCTTTCATGCCCTGTAGGGGGTTCGGTGCCCCATTTTAGTTGTTTTCCGCTGGTGATCTCAAATGGGAATTTGGCCTCAGCATCATGGGGGTCTGCCATAATCAAACGAACACAACCGGCATATGTTTGGCTGGGTTTGTGAAAAAGAAGGCAGTGTGAAGAGCGTAAGTCATATTCATCGAATTCAAGATGGTTGGCGCGCTCGGCTTCGAAACCGAGTTCCTCGCAGTATACCTGGTGACGAATATTGTAGACTTTTTTGATCAACTGCTCAGTGTTAGCGGGTATAACGCTAAAATACTGGTCGAACAGAGATGCGATTGAGATATCATTCATGGCTAAAGGCTCTTTGAAGAAGTTATCGTCCCCATCCATGGTAAATCCAGTCTACACACTTTAAAATTATATACCATATGTGCTTGCAGGGTTAGTTTTAGACTCTTTTGCTAGGTTGATTGTTGAGCCATATTTATAAATAATGTAACTATAAAAATAATATGGTGAAGTTAAGGGCTTGGTAGGAGCCTGTTTTGATGGCTGAAGGTGTGGCCTTTTGTGCTGCGCCGAATATTTCCACGGAGTGGGATATGATTTTTGATGACCGCTATGAGGTCTTTCTTGCGGATACGCCCGAGAGTAAAACGCTTCATTACCAGCTAAGATACCAGGTTTATTGTGAGGAAACAGGCTGGGAACGTCGTCGCCAGTTTTTGCAGGAGAAACTTGAACGTGATGGTTTTGATGAAAATTCCCATCATTTTTTGGTGAGAGATCGTGTCAGTTTGGATTGGGTCGGTGGGATGAGGTTGGTTGAGAGACCTTTTGAAGGTTTGCCAATTTCGAAGTTCTGTCAGGTCGACAGAGAAAATCAGGGTTGTTTTGAGCAAGGCCGTTGTGTCGAGGTTTCCAGGTTGTTTGTATTACCAGACTTCCGCTGTGGGCGGAGGCTGAAGTCTGGTGAAGCAAAAGAGCCGGTGGCTGGGAGAGGTTCGTATCATTACGAAGTTATTTTAGGTTTGATTCGGGCGGCACGTGGATTTGGGCTGAATAACGGGATAAATAGTTGGTATTTTCTGGTTGAGCCAGCACTGGCACGTGCGATTAAAGGCATGGGGATTGATTTGCATCGCTGTGGTCCTGGTGTGCAACATAAGGGGTTAAGGCATCCTTATTATGTTGGAGTGAATTGTTTTGAAAGGGTTTTTTCTGGGGTTGATGAAATTAGATCAATGTTCTTAATGGAAGATACCTATAAACATTATTCCCGAATTGATGCAGTAAAGTATCTGGATGCAGAAGTAAAGCCATCCAGTATTTGCTTTGGGAATGAAGAGGCAAGCGCTTAATTTATTAAACGTTGTTGATAAGTTTTGGTTTAATGGGCGTTTTTTGCTGAAAACTTCTAGAGTTGTTTTTCTATCTTTATGATTTCCTTACTATATGCTTCTGGATCTGTAGTGTAGACTTAGGCCGGAAATGAAAAACAATATATTGTTTGTAATATTTCTTTATTAAGGTTTTTAGTCTGTTGACGATTTAGTGTATTAACTGCTTTGTTTTGGTTGAGGGAAAATTAGTGCAAAACAACTTTTTTAAAATGCCATTCTTGCTGGTGTCTTTTTTGACATCGATTCTGTTGAGTGGCTGCACCGGCAATGTTACGCCTACGGCATCGCTGGAAGACCTTAAAAGTATTCCTGACTACAATTACATCATTGGTCCTGGTGATAATGTCAATATTTTCGTCTGGCGTAATCCAGAAGTTTCTCAGTCTGTTCCGGTTCGCCCAGATGGCAAGATAACTACACCTTTGGTTGAGGATCTTCAGGCTAGCGGAAAAACGCCCACCGAATTGGCGCGCAAAATAGAAGAGGTTCTGGGTACCTATATTAAGGATCCTTCAGTGACTGTCATTGTGACTGGTTTTGTTGGGCCATATGACCAGCAGGTTCGCATCATTGGTGAGGCGGCGCAGCCTAAGGCTTTGCCTTATCGTGAAAATATGACCTTGCTGGATCTGATGATTGCGGTGGGTGGCCTGACGGAGTTTGCCGCGGGCAATGACACCATATTGTGGCGGCGGGTGAATGGTAAAGAGATGCAGTATCGTGTCCGTGTTGATGACCTTATCGATGATGGCGATATTAGTGCTAATGTTCATATCCTCCCCGGTGACATCATGATTGTTCCCGAGTCGTGGTTCTAGTGCCAGACTTTCAGTAGGAAGAAAACTTTCAATGCAGGAAATTCTGAATCAAGTATATAGTTACGTGCGCGGTATTTGGCGGCGTCGCTGGGTGATGATTTTAATTGCTTGGCTGGTTTGTGTGATTGGCTGGGTTGTGGTGCTGAAAATGCCAGACCAATACACCGCGACTGCTCGGGTGCATTTGGATACCCAGTCCATGCTTCGACCACTGTTACGAGGTTTGGCGACCCAGTCGAATGTTGGCCAGGAGGTTAGTTTAATTACTCGCACCTTGCTGAGTCGTCCGAATCTTGAAAAGGTCGCACGTATGACGGATCTTGATCTCAAGGCAAAGACACCAGCTCAAATGGAGTCCTTGCTGGATTCTCTGAAGGGGCGGATCTCTTTCGAAAAAACACGCCGGGCGAATCTCTATAATATTGGTTTTAACGATAGTGATCCTGCCTTGGCCAAAAAGGTGGTGCAGTCGTTGTTGACGATTTTTGTGGAGAGTTCGCTTGGCTCTACCCGTAAGGATGTTGATTCTGCTCAGCAATTTCTGAATGAGCAAATCAAGATCTATGAAGCGCGATTGATTGAGTCTGAGAATCGCCTTAAGGAGTTTAAACGCAAGAATGTTGGCATCATGCCGGGTGAGGGAGGCAGTTACTACGCCAGGCTGCAGACTGCTATGTCGCAGTTGAAAGAGGCGCAATTACAACAGGAAGAAGCGGTCAATCGGCGCGATGAATTGATCTATCAGCTTGAAGATGCCGAGGATGAGCTGGAAGATGATTTACTCAGTGGCGCCATGCTGGGCACGACATCAAGCCCTCTGGATGCGAGAATTCAGAATCTTGAGGTGAAGCTGGATAACCTGTTATTGAAATATACCGAGAAACACCCTGATGTTGTCTCGATTCAAACCACTATCTCGGGACTTCGGCTTGAAAAACAGGCTGAGATTGAGTCAATGTCCGAACGAGCTGGCGAGAGTTCCTTCGGCGAGAATCCCATCGTTCAGCAACTCAAGATTGCCTTGGGGGAAGCTGAGGCGGTGGTGGCTTCGATTAATGTTCGAGTGGGTGAGTATAAGAAGCGGGTTAAGTACTTGGAGGAGATGGTAAACACCATTCCCCAAGTTGAGGCTGAGTTAAAGAACCTTAATCGTGACTATGGCATAGTTAAAAGTAGCTATGAAACCTTGTTAAAGCGACGTGAGTCAGCGCGCATGGGGCAGGAGGCTGATGAGAGCGGTGAGAGTGTGCAGTTTCGCGTGATTGACCCACCCCGCGTGCCGCTGGAACCCTCGGGTCCAAATCGAACTCTGTTTATGAGCGTGGTGCTATTGGCTGGTCTGGGTGCTGGACTGGGTTTAGCGTTTTTGTTGTCGCAATTAAGGGCTACTTTTGATAATCGCAATACCTTGCGTAATGTTACTGAGTTTCCAGTGCTGGGCACTATCTCGATGGAATGGACGCGGGCACAGCGGGTCAGGATGCGTGTCGAGACGATGGTGTTTACCGCCTTTGCCCTAGCGTTAGTGATGGCTTATGGTTTGGTTATCCTGTTTCAGGATAAGGGTGTTGGCTTTTTGGCCCGGTTCAGTTAATTCTCCGAGGTTAGTAATATGAGCACGATAGAAAAAGCCATTGGTAAGCTGAGTGAGTTGACACAAGGTGATGTTCAACCAGCTTCTGACATTATTGGATCAGCTGTTTCGGGGGCGGGCGCGGATGAATCCAGGCCAATTTCTAGCAAACAATCCCCTAATCGAGTCGAGCTTGAACTGGCTCGATTAGAGCGTATGGGGTTTCTTACCCCTGAGAGCGGTCGTGGTCAGTTGAATGAAGAGATTCGACATGTCAAACGTCCCTTGCTGATAAACGCCTTTCGCAGTGGTGATGCCTATCAAGCCTCCAACCTGATCATGATCACCAGCGCTAGGCCAGGCGAGGGTAAAACCTTTACTTCCATAAACCTGGCCATGAGCATAGCTAAAGAGCGAGATAAAACTGTTTTGCTGGTGGATGCAGATGTCGCTAGGCCCAGTGTCTCTCGCACACTGGGCCTGGAACCAAAATTGCCAGGTTTGGTGGATTATCTGGTGGATGATTCGTTAGCATTGTCTGATATATTGCTCAAGACCAATGTTCCCAATTTACGGGTATTGCCGGCGGGGCGCAGTCACATCCATTCCACTGAATTATTGGCCAGTGATGCCATGCGTCAGCTGGTGACCGAAATGTCGCAGCGTTATTCGGATCGAATCGTCATTATTGATTCTCCACCTTTGTTAGCTACCAGTGAAGCGGCTGTTTTGGCTGGTTTAGTCGGTCAGATTGTAATGGTTGTTGAATCGGATAAAACCAGCAGGCAAGAGGTCAACGATGCTTTAAGTTCACTGGATCAGTCCAAGATGATTGGTCTCGTACTTAATAAGGCCAGGCCGATGTTTACATCGGACTATTATGGTTACTACGGTGGTTATGGCTCATCCGGTGATTAATCCAGGTAAGTCAAATAAATTTCCTTGCCGTGACCGATCCAAGTTTGCTTTATGTTTAAAGGCGGGATTGTCATTGGCCTGCTTGCCGCTGGTGGTGCAGTCGGCCGATTGGGATGCCACGGCAAGGCTGGCTCTGGCGGAAGTTTATTCTGACAATATTCGTCTATCGGTGGGAGATGATGAGGAGCAGGAAAGCATCACCACCATCACGCCTGGCCTCTCTGTGAGGGGACAAGGTGCCAGACTAAAACTAGGGCTCGATTATTCCATGCAGAATATTTTTTATGCCCGTAATTCAGATCAAAATCGAACCTCGCATCGGCTGCAAGCCAATGAACAGAGTGAACTGATTAAGGATCTATTTTATTTTGATTCCAGTGCCTCCATTTCACAGCAGCTGACAAACCCCGTTGATAGTTTTTCTCAGGATAATCTCAGTCTGTCGGGGCAGCGTGACGATGTGGTGACGCTACAGGTCGAGCCCTATTTCAAACGTACGCTTGGTTCATATGCAACGGCTGAGCTGCGTTATTTACATGGCTGGGTCGATTATGATGCGACGGGCGTGTCTGACGCTGAATCCAGTACCGCGAGTGCCTACCTTGCCAATGGCCGTGAGGCGGCAAACTGGAACTGGCGGCTTGGTTATCGACAACAAAAAGACATTCGTGACACGGGGCCTGACTCCGAACGTCGTTCCAGTGATGGCATGATTCGCTACAGAATGATAGATACGCTGTCGCTGGTTGGCTATGCCGGTCGTGAGGAAAATGACATTCAGACCAGCAGATCATCAGCCGATGGTACCTACTGGAGTGCCGGATTTATCTGGACGCCGGGACCAAAATTTTCATTCGAGGCCACCGCCGGTGACAATTACGATCAGGCCCGCTTGAACTGGAACCCCAGTAGCCGTACCTCAGTCAATATTGGTTACAGTGACCGGGATGTGGGTCTGAATACTGCTGTAAGCTGGTCGGGGCAGATAAGTCACCGTACCCGTCGCAGCACCTGGGCCTTTGATTATTCTGAAGCGGTGACCAGTACTCTGCTGTTGGCGCTGAAATCGCAGACCCCGGTGGTGCTTGCGGATGATCAGGGTGAGGTGTTATTTGGCCCTGACGGCGTTCCTATTATTGCTTTTGTGAATGAATTTGAGTTAACCGACGAAGAGTTCCTGCGTGCCCGAGCCCAGGGGGCTGTGAGCTATAGAACTGGCAAGAGCAACGTTTCTCTGATGGCATACAACGAACTGAGAACATACGAACTATCCGGTAACGAACTTGCCTCTGAGGGGGGCAATGTTTCCTGGCGATGGCAGTTTGCGTCGCGCACTTCGTCGATTATTAGTGTCCATGGGCAACGTTTTGATGTGTTAAACAGCACTGATAGGCGTCAGAGTCTGACAAGTAAAGCGAGTCTCGCCCGCACACTGAACTCTCGCATGAATGCCCGGGTAGAACTGAGTCATTATGAAGCGGACACTGGCAATAGCAGTAGTGATAATATTGTTGAAAACCGCATTAGCGCCTATCTGAATATGAGCTTTTAGAGCAAACCTTATGTACGAATCTTTCTATAAACTATCGGCCAAACCGTTTCAACTAAGCCCTGACCCAAAATTCTTTTTTGGCAGTCATGGCCACAAACGGGCCATGTCTTATCTGCGCTACGGCTTAACGCAGGGCGAAGGTTTTATCGTCATCACCGGCGGTGTGGGTACCGGTAAAACAACTCTGGTACGAACCTTGTTCAACGAACTAAACAAGGAAAACATTATCGCCGCGCAATTGGTGACCACTCACCTGCAGGCGGAAGATACACTGAGGATGGTGGCTGCTGCATTTGGTCTGGCTCATGAAGGAGCCAGCAAGGCATCTATTTTGAAAAATCTGGAAATCTTTCTGACGGCCCGAGCACGAGAAGGTAAACGGGTATTGTTGGTGGTGGATGAAGCCCAGAATCTGCCGGTAGAGTCGTTGGAAGAGCTGCGTATGATGTCCAACTTCGAGGCTGGCGGTCGCTCTTTGTTACAGAGTTTTTTGCTTGGTCAAAATGAATTTAAAAACACCATCCAGTCCACAGGCCTGGAACAGCTGCGTCAGCGGATTATTGCGGCTTATCACCTTGAACCATTAGCTGCCGAAGAGACACAAGCCTATATCGAACATCGTTTGCAGTTGGTCGGCTGGGACAATAACCCTGAAATCAGCAGCGCAGCACACCAGCTGATTTTTGAAACCACGGCAGGTGTGCCTCGCCGCATCAATACCTTTTGTGACCGTTTGCTGTTGTTCGGTTATCTTGAAGAGTTAACTGCGCTGGATGAAAGCCATGTTAAAGAGGTGGCCAAAGAGCTTAAACAGGAAGCGCCAGCTGCAACGCAGGCGATGGTGGAGGAGCAATTGCCAGAGTTACCCGAGCTGCCAGAGTTACCCGAGCTGCCGAGCACACCTATCCATGTCGGCCTGGAACAGAGTCGTGAGTCCGAGCAACTTGAGGGTGTCGATATGCGCGTCGGCATTTTGGAAGAGCGAATCGATATTCTTGAACGTGCCCTGCGGCGCTTTCTGGAATCGAATCGTCGCTAAAAATAAAAAGAGGTCGGGGCATGTCAAAACCTAAAATTGTCTGTGTCGTGGGCGCGCGGCCGAACTTTATGAAGATTGCCCCTATCATGGCGCAGTTGAATAAACCTGAGTGCAAATTCGAGCCTTACCTGGTGCATACTGGCCAGCATTATGATGCCGAAATGAAACACAGTTTTTTCGATCAACTCGGCATTCCAGAGCCGGATGTGGATCTCGGTGTCGGCTCGGGCAGCCACGCTGTGCAGACTGCCGAGGTGATGAAGCGTTTTGAGCCAGTGCTTGATGAACACAACCCGGTTGCCATCCTGGTGGTTGGTGATGTGAATTCAACAATCGCATGCGCCCTGGTTGCTGTAAAAAAAGACATTCCGGTGATTCATGTCGAAGCGGGTTTGCGCAGCTATGACCGCAAGATGCCGGAAGAGATCAACCGTGTGCTGACCGACCAGATCTCCGACCTGCTGTTTACCACCGAGCGCCATGCCCGCGATAACCTGGCTTGCGAAGGAGTTGCTACTGACGGCGTCCATTTTGTTGGCAATGTTATGATTGACACCTTGTTGAATCACGTCAAAAGGGCTGTGCCGGTTGCGGAAACTCTGGCTGCTGTTGAGAATAAAGAGCAGTTTTTGTCCGTAGATGGCTTTGCCTTGCTGACCATGCACCGGCCCTCCAATGTCGATAACAAGGAAACTCTGCAACGCCTGTTGACTGTGGTACGTGAAACCAGTGAACGCGTGCCGGTGATCTTTCCGGTTCATCCTCGCACCGCCAGTCGGATTGAAGAGTTCGGGTTGGCTGAAATGCTGGATACGTCTCGCATTTGCCGCCTAGGCCCGCTGGGTTATCTGGAACTGTTGGGGATGATGTCCAAGGCGCGATTGGTATTAACCGATTCTGGTGGAATACAGGAAGAGACCACTGCTTTAGGCGTGCCTTGCGTCACCCTGCGTGAGAACACAGAGCGGCCGATTACCGTGACCGAAGGCACTAATACCATTGTTGGTACCGATGTCGGCATGATTCGCTCAGCAGTGAATGAAGTACTGAGCAACGGCGGCAAGTCTGGCTGTGTGCCTGAGTTTTGGGATGGCCGTGCTGCCGAGCGAATTGTCGCCGTGTTGAAAGAGCAGTTTTAGCGCCATGATTAAAAATGCCATGACGGTCGACGTTGAGGATTATTTTCAGGTCTCGGCCTTTGAACCTTACATTACTCGTGATGAGTGGGCACAAATTCCCTGTCGTGTAGAACAAAACACCCACAAGATTCTTGATCTGTTCGCTGAGCATGACACCAAGGCAACATTCTTTACCTTGGGCTGGGTTGCTGAACGTTATCCTCAGTTGATTCGTAGAATGGTCGAAGAGGGGCATGAGCTGGCCAGTCATGGCTATTCACATGTGCGTGTCACCCAACAGACCCCCGAGGCCTTTAGGGGCGATGTGATAAAAACCAAGCAGCTGCTGGAAGATATTTCAGGCATAGAGGTTATTGGCTATCGCGCAGCAAGTTATTCGATCAATAAATCAAATATGTGGGCGCTGGATGTGTTGGGTGAGACGGGGCATCAATACAGCTCCAGCATCTATCCAATCAAACATGATCTATATGGTATCCCCGATGCGCCACGGTTTGCATACCGGCCAATGGGTGAAGAGGGCATATTAGAAATTCCGATAACAACTCTGCAGGTGTTTGGGAAAAAACTGCCTTGCGGTGGCGGTGGTTTTTTTCGTCTCTACCCGTATGCTTTTTCGCGTTGGGCACTACAGCATGTCAATAAAACGGATGGTCAGTCGGGTATGTTTTATTTTCATCCCTGGGAGATTGATCCGGACCAGCCGCGTCAGTCCGGCATCAGTGCCAAAACCCGCTTTCGCCACTATTTGAACCTGGAACGGATGGAAAAACGTTTACATAGCTTGTTGCAGGATTTCACTTGGGATCGAATGGATAAGGTATTTTTTGATGTTTGATGATTCGATTGCAGGAGTAGGCACATTGGAAGTTAAGCAGCTGACTGAACATGACAATCAGCGCTGGGATGCCTTTGTTGAACAGGCGGCTGATGCCACTTTCTTTCACCGTGCCGGCTGGAAACAGGTCATTGAACAGGCATTTGGTCACACGGTTTATCTGCTCTATGTCGAACAGGATGGTCAGATTAAGGGCATTCTGCCGCTTGGGCATGTGAAGAGTCTGCTGTTTGGCAACACGCTGAGCTCCATGCCATTTTGTGTCTATGGTGGGGTAGTGGCTGAAGATGATGACAGTCGCCAGGCGCTGGAACAGGCGGCGATTGAGCTGGCCCGCCAACTGGACGTTGACAGCCTGGAATTTCGCAATCAGTCACCTCAGCATGACGAGTGGCCTGCCAAACGTGAGTTATACGTCACCTTTCGTAAAGAGATTGATCCCGACCCGGAGCAGAATCTGAAAAATATCCCCCGCAAGCAGCGTGCTATGGTGCGCAAGGGTATCAAGGCTGGTCTGGAGAGCAGTTGGGACTCAGAGATAGGGCGTTTTTATGACGCCTATTCCCAGAGTGTTCATGCCCTGGGCACACCGGTATTTTCCAAACGTTATTTTCAGATACTAAAAGATGTATTCGCTGATGACTGTCGCATTCTGACCATCACCAAAGAAGGGCGGTTGATTGCCAGCGTAATGAATTTCTACTTTCGCGATCAGGTGTTGCCCTATTACGGTGGCGGCACGCCAGAGGCCCGGGCGGTGAAGGGCAATGATTTTATGTACTGGGAAGTGATGCGCCACTCCTGTGAGCAAGGTATTCGCGTGTTTGATTATGGCCGCAGCAAGGTGGGCACCGGTTCCTACAGTTTTAAAAAGAACTGGGGTTTTGAGCCGCAGCCGCTGCATCATGAATATGTTCTGATTAAGGCCGATGAGGTGCCGGATATCAATCCTTTGAATCCCAAATATCGCCTTTTCATAAATACTTGGAAGAAACTGCCATTGTCGATGACACGTTTGGTCGGTCCGCACATCGTCAAGAACCTGGGCTGAGGTTATTGATCTTATGGCGGCGCAACAAAAAAAACTGCTGTATCTGGTGCACCGGATTCCGTACCCGCCCAATAAGGGTGACAAAATTCGCTCGTTCAATATCCTCAAATATTTGTCACAGCATTTTCAGGTTTATCTAGGTACCTTTATTGATGATGCCCATGACTGGCACTATCTCAAGGACCTCGAAACATACTGTCAGGACTTTTATGCAGCGCCGCTCAAACCCTTGCAAGCCAAATTTCGCAGTTTGCCGGCGCTGTTGGGGCGTGGTCCAATGACCACTCCCTATTACAATGATGCCGGGCTGCGATCCTGGATTAGCTCACAAAAAGACCAACATGACTTTGACGCGGTGTTGGTGTTCTCTTCTGCCATGGCCCAGTATGTGATGGGGCAAGAGTGGGCACACCAGCACCGGGTGATTGATTTCGTTGATGTTGATTCCGATAAATGGTTGCAGTATGCCGCCACCAAGTCCTGGCCCATGAACTGGATTTATCGCCGTGAAGCTAACACGCTGTTGAAGTTTGATAAGCAGGTAGCGGATGAGTTTGAAGCCAGTCTGTTTGTTTCGGCCAAAGAGGCTGAACTGTTTGCCGCCATGCCGGGGGTGGATGGTGCCAAGGTCGGTCATGCGGATAATGGTGTCGATATCGACTATTTTAATCCCGATGCAACCTATGCCAATCCCTATGGCGAGGATGAACAGGTCATCGTCTTTACTGGAGCGATGGATTATTGGGCCAATGCCGATGCTGTCTCCTGGTTTGCCCGGCAAGTTCTGCCCGAGATTCGCAAATCGCACCCAAAGGCGTTGTTTTATATTGTGGGCTCAAGACCGACACGCCAGGTACAAGAGTTGGCCAGTCTGCCCGGTATTAAGGTAACGGGATCGGTAAAAGAGATTCTTCCCTATCTTGCCCATGCCCGAGTCGTTGTAGCGCCAATGCGAATTGCCCGTGGAGTGCAAAACAAGGTACTCGAGGCCATGGCCATGTCCAAGGCGGTGGTGGTGACGCCACAGGGTTTCGATGGTATTACCGCCGAGGCAAATAACGAGGTTATGGTGGCAGAATCAACACAGGATTTTGCATCCGCCGTGACTGAGTTGCTTGATAAGCCTGACAAGGCTGCGCAGTTGGGGCAAGTGGCAAGACATCATATCGAGCATGCCTACGCCTGGGAAAACAGTTTACAAGTTTTGTTACCAAAGCTGGAGGGACAGGCATGAATCAACAGCCGCAACAACAGGCGAAATGGCAACAGGCCGGATTAATGACCGCCTTGTTATGTGCGGCTTTACTGGCAGTGTTTTACCCTACCGTTGCCGCCATGGTTGATATCTGGTGGCGGTCAGAGACCTTTGCCCACGGCTTTTTTATCCTGCCGATTACGCTGTTTTTGATTTGGCGCCTGCGTGATGAGTTGGCACTGCTGACACCGCAACCTACTCTGAAGGGGCTGTCCATGCTTGTCATACTCGGCTTTGGCTGGTTGTTGGCCGAGTTTGCCTCGGTGGCGGTGGTGCAGCAGCTGGCCGTGGTAGCCATGTTACCGGTGGCTGTTTTTTCCATGCTCGGCTGGCAGGTCACTCGGCGGATACTGTTTCCGCTGTGCTTTCTGATATTTGCCGTCCCCATGGGCGAGGGACTGATCCCGCCGATGATGGATTTTACTGCTGACTTCACGGTCCTGATGTTGCAGCTGACAGGCATTCCGGTGTTCCGTGAGGGCTTGTTTTTCGAAATTCCCAGTGGCAACTGGTCAGTGGTGGAAGGTTGTAGTGGTGTGCGCTATCTGATCGCTTCAGTCACGCTCGGCTGTCTCTATGCCTATCTTACCTATACTAGTCCAACGCGACGTTTGGCTTTTATTATCGCTTCATTTGTCGTGCCTGTTTTTGCCAATGGCTTTCGCGCCTACATGATCGTTATGATTGCCCACCACAGTGATTACAAGCTGGCTATGGGGGTAGATCACTTTATATATGGCTGGGTCTGGTTTGGCATAGTTATTACGTTGATGTTTTGGATAGGTTCGTTCTGGCGTGAAGATCCGCCCGAACAGGCCGAACAGGCGTTGGTAGATGGAGAGTCGGTGTCGATAAAGCCATCTATGGTTGCTGTTGCCACGCTGGCAGTGGCGCTGGTATGGCCGGCCTGGGGTATGGTCAGCGATGGTTCAGTCAATAGCGCGACAGTGACACTGACGGCACCAGTGCATGAGCGTTGGCATAATACCGTTAAGAACATGACTGATTGGCAGCCCCGTTATCTCGGCACCGATGCCGAGCTGATGCAGAGTTATGAGTCAGATGGTGTTCGGGTCAGCCTTTATCTGGGGTATTACCGCGAGCAACGTCAAAATGCAGAACTGGTCAATTCACAGAATGTGTTGGTTGAACAAAAGCACCCGGTCTGGCGTCAGGTGGTTCACAGCGAGATGCCATTCCAGGTTAATGGCCAGACGATTGATGTCTGGCAAAGCCGATTGCGGGCCAATCATGGCCAGAATCTACAGGTGGTGTACTGGCACTGGCTGGGCGGGCAATACAGCATCAATCCCTATCTGTCCAAGCTGCTTGAGGCAAAGGCGAAGTTATTGGGGCAACCACGCGATGGTGCGGTGATTTTGATGGCGACAGAGTTTGCTGACGAGACAACATCAGCCCAAACCAGCCTGCAGCAGTTTGCCGAGGATATGTTGCCGCTGGTGCAGCAGCAACTGAACGCTATAGCGGCAGATTAATATGACAAGTAGGCCACCGCTGATTGCCCATGTGCTGCATCGCTTCGATGTCGGCGGTCTGGAAAATGGCGTCGTTAATTTGATCAACCGCATTCCGGCGGATAGTTATCGCCATGCCATCATCGCCATGACGGAATACACGGACTTTGCCAAACGGCTGAGCAACCCCAACGTCACACTTCATGCCATACACAAACGTGAGGGCAAGGACCTGGGTTCTTACCTGCGCCTGTGGCGCTTGTTGCGTCAACTGAGTCCAGAGATAGTTCATAGTCGCAATCTGTCCGCCATTGAGGCGGCGGTGATAGCAGCTCTGGCCGGGGTGCCGCACCGTGTTCATGGTGAGCACGGCCGTGATGTGCATGACATCGACGGCAGCAATAAGAGATATCTGCAACTGCGACGCTTTTGTCAGCCCTTTATTCAACGCTATATCCCCTTGTCGCAAGACCTGGAGCAGTGGCTAAAACAAACCGTGGGTGTGCCTGCGGCCAAGGTGGCACAACTTTATAATGGCGTTGACAGCCAGCGTTTTTCTCCCGACAGATCAAATGATCTGCCATTGGAAAATGAAGCCTTTTTTGCCCCGGGCAGCATCGTCATCGGCACGGCCGGACGGATGATGACGGTCAAGGATCAGCCGACCCTGGTCAGGGCCTTTATCGAACTGCTTGGCTTGTTGCCGGAAAAAAGCGACCAGCTGCGACTGGTGTTGATCGGTGACGGGCCGTTAAAACAACAGTGTGAAGCGCTGATCGCTGATGCTGGAATAGAACAGCAATGTTGGCTGACCGGTTCGCGCGATGATGTGCCACAGTTGATGCGGCGGTTGGACCTGTTTGTCTTGCCATCGCTGGCTGAAGGTATCTCCAACACCATCCTCGAAGCCATGGCGACGGCTTTGCCGGTGGTGGCCACCCGGGTGGGTGGCAATGAAGAACTGGTGCTGGCAGGCAAAACCGGCAGGCTGGTCCCGGCCGCTGACTCGACTGCCATGGCAAAGGCCCTGGCTGATTACGTTACAATGCCAGACTTGATGCAGGCTCATGGCACTGCCGGACGGGCCAGGGTCGAATCAGAATTCAGCATGGATAATATGGTGCAAAGCTATCTGGCCGTTTACGATAGTTTTTATAAAAAAGGGTGAAGTAGAAGTATGTGCGGCATAGTTGGAATCTTTGATCTTCAGGGCAGTGCGGATATCGACCGCGAGCTGCTGTCGCAGATGAATGAAAGCCAGTTCCATCGCGGTCCGGATGAGGGCGGCCTGCATGTCGAGGCTGGTGTTGGTTTGGGGCATCGTCGTCTTTCCATCATAGATCTTTCCAGTGGCCAGCAACCCTTGTTCAATGAAGATGGCTCGGTGGTCGTCACCTATAACGGCGAGATCTATAACTTCCCCGAACTGAGTGATGAGCTCAAGGCTGCTGGGCATATCTTCAAGACCCATTCTGATACCGAAGTTATCGTCCACGCCTGGGAAGAGTGGGGTGAGCAGTGCGTTGAGCGTTTCCGTGGTATGTTTGCCTTTGCCGTTTGGGATCGCAATAAACACACTCTGTTTATGGCGCGTGATCGCCTGGGCAAAAAACCGCTGCATTATTCATTGCTGCCCAACGGCCAGTTGATCTTCGCCTCTGAGCTGAAAGCCTTGTATGTCCATCCGCTGCTGAAGAAAGAGATCGAACCAACCGCGGTAGAAGAATATTTCGCCTTTGGCTATGTACCTGACCCAAAGTCGATTTTCAAAAATATTCACAAATTACCGCCTGCCCACAGCATGACCCTGGTGCATGGTGAGGCAAAGTTGCAACCAAAGCCGTATTGGGACGTGCCGTTTGCTGACGTGGGTGATATCTCCGAGGCGGATGCGGTTGAGCAACTGACCGAGCGTTTTCGTGAATCGGTCAAAGTACGCATGATGTCGGAAGTGCCGTTAGGTGCATTTTTGTCGGGTGGAGTGGATTCCAGCGGTGTCGTGGCGATGATGTCTCAATTGTCAGACAGCCCAGTCAACACCTGTTCCATTGCCTTTGATAGCCCCAAGTTCAATGAATCCGAATTCGCCAAAATGGTCGCCGATCACTGTCATACCAATCACTATGTCGAGACTGTCGCCCCGGATGATTTTGACCTGGTCGACAAGCTGGCCAATATCTATGATGAGCCCTATGCTGACAGCTCGGCCATGCCGACTTACCGTGTTTGTGAACTGGCCAAAAAACGTGTCACCGTCGCCCTGTCGGGAGATGGTGCCGATGAGTACTTTTCCGGCTATCGTCGTCATCGCTGGCATATGAATGAAGAAAAGGTCCGTTCTATTTTGCCTTATTCAATCCGTGGGCCTTTGTTTGGCCTTTTGGGTAAGGTCTATCCCAAGCTCGATTGGGCACCACGATTTTTGCGTGCCAAGACCACCTTTCAGGCGCTGGCGCGGGATAGTGTCGCCGCCTATTTTCATACGGTTTCAGTGTTGTCTGACGACATGCGTAACAAGCTGTTCTCGGCTGAATTTAAAACCAGTCTGGCCGGCTACAACGCGGTTGAAGTGTTTAGAAAACATGCGGCCGACTGCCCCAGTAGTCATCCCCTGTCGCTGATTGAATACCTGGATCTGAAAACCTATCTGGTCGGTGACATCCACACCAAGGTCGATCGCGCCAGTATGGCCAACTCACTGGAGGTGCGTGCACCGCTGCTGGATCATGAATTGATCGAATGGGTCTCCGGCCTAAACCCTGATCTGAAACTCAATGGTCAAATGGGTAAATACATCTTGAAAAAGGCAATGGAACCACATCTGCCTAATGATGTGTTGTACCGAGACAAGATGGGCTTTTCCGTGCCACTGGCGGAGTGGTTTCGCGGACCATTGAAACAACGGGTCAAGGAATCTCTGCTGGGTGAATCGATGCGGCAGAGCGGAATTTTTAATATGGATTATGTTGAACACCTGGTGACGCAACATCAATCGGGCTTGCGTGACTACAGCGCGGCGATCTGGACCCTGTTGATGTTTGATGCCTTTCAGCGTCAGGTGCTTTGACCTATATGAGTCATTTGTACTCCAGAGAGTTTCGCCCCCTGGTTCGTCAGCTCGCGATCAATGTTTGGCCAGGTCCAGTTTTCGCCAAGCGTAAACTACTGGTCTCGGGCATGCCGCGTAGCGGTACCTCATGGGTGGCCAAGCTGATTTCCTTGGCCGAGGGGGTTTCCTATTATTTTGAACCCGACAATACGCTCAGCCGAGACTACACCTTCAAATATCTCGGTATCAATGACAATGCCGCTCTGCTGCAGACATTCATGCGTGACACGTTTAAGGGGCGGGTCAACAGTGACTATGTGATTGCTGAGCAGGGTCTGGTCGATATATTACGCCACCCTCTGTCACATACTGTTCTGGCAAAAGTAGTGCACTTGCCGTTGGCGCTTGATTGGATCAATCACAATTTTCCGGATGTGGTCATGGTTCAGGTGATACGCCACCCGGTGCCTGTGTTTCAGAGTTGGAAAGTTCGTGACTGGGATCCGGGGTATAACCTGGGTTTGTTGTTGAAACAGGAGCCGTTAATGGCTGGGCCACTGGCACCCTACAGGTCTGTGATGCAGGCTGCTGACAGTTATTGGACTCAGGCGGCAGCCCTCTGGTCGGCAATTGTTAAAATGCAGTACTTGCAGCATAAGGACAACTTCTTCATGGTTGAGCATGAGTGGCTTTGCTTTGACCCCGTGCCCCGTGTGCGGAGCTTGATTGAGGGAGTCGGTCTTGAATGGAACAGCAATATCGAAAACTTTTTAACCAAAGGTGGGGACGGACAGGTCAGTGGTCCGGGATATGGCAAGTGGCGTAACCCGTCGTCAGAGATAAATAAGTGGAAGAATAAAGTCTCACAAAGTGAAATGGATGAGATATGGTCGGTGATGGCGTGTTTTGACCTGCCTTGTTATAAAAACCTTGAAATTATACCGGAGGTGTCGCATTGTCCCGGCACGCCGCAGTTAACTAGGGAGAGCGTGTGAAAATTCTGCATATCCTTGATCATTCCATCCCACTGCATAGCGGTTACACTTTTCGTTCCCGTGCGATTCTGGAACAACAGCGGGCGCTGGGCTGGCAGACCGATCACATCACTAGTACCAAACATACGCAGGCGGCAAAATCTGAGCTGTTGGAAGAAGAGGTGGATGGTTTTCATTTCTTTCGTACACCTGAGACGGGTGGTATGTTGTCGAAACTGCCGGTGCTTAATCAGATGGCGGTGGTGAACAGTCTGACCAAACGATTGGTGCAAATCATTCCTCGGGTGAAGCCTGATATCCTGCATGCCCATTCACCGGCCTTGAATGGACTGGCAGCCGCCAATGCGGCGCGGCAGTTCGGTTTGCCACTGGTGTATGAAATACGTGCCTTTTGGGAAGATGCCGCTGTTGATCATGGCAATTGCAAGGAAGGTGATCTACGTTATCGCCTAACACGGGCCATGGAAACCAAAGTGATCCGCCAGGCCAGTGCCGTAACAACAATTTGTGAAGGTTTACGCAAGGATATTATTGACCGTGGCGTTAGTGCCAACAAGGTGACGGTGATTCCTAATGCGGTGAATCCGGACAAGTTTGTTTTGGGCGGCGAGGCAGATCCAGAATTACAACAACAGCTTGGTTTACAGGACTGTCGTGTGCTGGGTTTTATAGGCTCTTTTTATGCCTATGAAGGTTTGCCGATGTTGTTGCTGGCCTTGCCAAAGATTCGCCAACAGCATGCTGATATTAAGGTGTTGCTGGTGGGCGGCGGGCCACAAGATGAAGCCCTGAAACAACAGGTCAAAGCGCTGGGTATAGAAGATTATGTCGTCTTTACCGGTCGGGTTCCCCATGATCAAGTTAACAGGTATTACGACTTGGTGGATATTCTGGTTTACCCACGACTTTCTATGCGTCTGACTGAACTGGTGACACCGTTGAAGCCTTTAGAAGCAATGGCACAGGGACGTCTGTTTGTAGCCTCTGATGTCGGTGGGCATCATGAGCTGATCAAGGATGGTGTCACCGGTCGCTTGTTCAAGGCGGATGACGTTGATGCCCTTGCCGCGACCGTGGTTGACCTGCTCGATAATCAGGCACAGTGGCCACAGCTTAAAATGAATGGCCGTAAATACATTGAAGAAGAGCGTAACTGGCGCGTCAGTGTCAGTCGATATAAACCAGTATACGAATCATTGCTGAATAGATAATTTAAAAGATGCAGCAGAATAAGCCGAAGCTCGTGGTTTTTTCTTCCTTGTTTCCCAGCAAGGCGCAGCCGACTGCAGGACTGTTTATCAGAGAGCGTATGTTTCGGGTTGGTCAGCAGCTGCCGTTGATTGTTGTCTCACCCAAACCTTGGTTTCCATTGCAAGGTTTGATTCGTCTGTTTCGGCCACACTTTCGGCCCACGGTTGAGCGTGTCGAACAGCAGCAGGGCTTCGAGGTTTATCAGCCGCGTTTTCTTTCTATTCCTGGGCTGGCCAAGTCCCTGGATGGCGCCTTGATGGCGCTGTCGCTCTACTTCTTTATGCGGCGACTTCGAAAACGTTTCCAGTTCGATATTATCGATTCCCACTTTGGCTATCCAGATGGTTATGCAGCCGTGTTGTTGGGGCGCTGGCTTAAAGTGCCGGTGACCATAACCCTGCGCGGTACCGAGGTGCGGCATTCACAAGACGAGGCTCTGCGTCCATATTTGATCAAGTCCCTGACGGGGGCGGATCGAGTTTTTTCTGTTTCTGATTCCCTGCGTCGTTTGGCTTTAGGGTTGGGTGTTGATCCATCAAGAGCCAGAGTGGTGGCGAATGGTGTTGATGCCGAGAAGTTTTTTCCGGCAGATCGGCATGACATGCGACAGAAATTAAATCTTCCCGATGATGCCCAAGTATTGATTACTGTAGGTGGCTTGGTTGAACGTAAGGGCTTTCACCGAGTAATAGAGGTGTTGCCAGCGTTGCGTGAATCATATCCTGAATTGCATTACCTGATCGTAGGCGGTGTCAGCGCCGAGGGTGACTGGAGCGAGAAATTGAAACAACAGGTGGCCGATCTTGGTTTGCAGGAATGTGTCCATTTTCTCGGCGCCATGCCGCCTGAGGCTTTGCGTGAGCCATTGTCGACAGCCGACGTGTTTGTGCTGTCTACGCGCAATGAAGGCTGGGCCAATGTCTTGCTTGAGGCCATGGCTTGCGGTTTACCGGTGGTTGCGACCGATGTCGGTGGCAATGCTGAGGTCGTGCCCGAGGAACACCTCGGGACTATTGTGCCGTTTGATGATCAGAATGCGCTGCAAGAGGCGTTGAATAATGCGTTGTCGCGTCACTGGCAGCGTGATGAGATTATTGCCTATGCGTGTGACAATGGTTGGGATAAACGGGTGGTGCAACTGGTTGGGTATTTTAGCCAATTGACGGATGCTCAAATGGATAGACTGGACAAGATAGAGCCAGTTGGAATCAATGCTAAGGGTGGCCATGAGTAGCCTGTATACCAGTTTTGTGTCGCGACTGCTGTTTCCTGTGCATGAGCGCTTGAAACAACACTCTACGGTACGGGTTAAGGAATCGATGGAGCAAAGCCAATGGTGGACCGCTGAACAGTTGCATGAGTTACAACTGAAACGATTGCAGGAGTTGTTGAGTTATGCGAACCAGTATGTGCCCTATTATCGTGATTTGTTTAAAACCCTGGGGTTTGACTACCAGACAAAGTCACTGAATGATTTGCATAAGCTGCCTTTTTTAAGCAAACGTGTGATCCGCGAAAACCTGGAAGATTTTAAGGCCGTAGGTGCAACTGATTTGGCGCGCTTCAATACCGGTGGTTCCAGTGGTGAACCGTTGGTATTTTTTATCGGCAATGAGCGAGTGAGTCACGATGTGGCGGCCAAGTGGCGCGCAACGCGCTGGTGGGATGTAGATATCGGCGACCCTGAAATGGTGGTCTGGGGCTCTCCAATCGAGCTTGGCTCACAGGATAGGGTCAAAGCAATCCGAGACAAAATGCTGCGCACCACGCTGTTGCCAGCTTTTGAGATGTCTGATGCCAAGCTGGATGATTTTATCGCTCAAATTCGTAATTTTAAGCCAAAGATGCTGTTTGGTTACCCGTCTGCCCTGGCGCATATTGCCAAACATGCACAGGCCAAGGGTATTGCGATGAATGACCAGGGAATCAAGGTTGCATTTGTCACCTCTGAACGGCTTTACGATTATCAACGCACGCAGATTGAATCAGTGTTTGGCTGCCCGGTGGCAAATGGCTACGGTGGTCGTGATACGGGCTTTATCGCCCATCAGTGTCCGGCAGGCGGAATGCACATCACCGCTGAAGATATTATTGTCGAAATTGTTGATAAACAGGGTAACGTGTTGCCTGTCGGTGAGTCAGGGGAGATAGTAGTGACACATCTGGCAACCAGACACTTCCCCTTTATTCGTTACCGTACCGGCGACGTCGGTGTACTTGATGATCAGTTATGCAGTTGTGGTCGTGGCTTGCCTTTGTTAAAGGAAGTACAAGGACGAAGTACCGACTTTATTGTTGCCGCTGATGGCACAATCATGCACGGCTTGGCGCTGATCTATGTGATTCGTGATGTGGAGGGAGTAGAGAATTTTAAGATTACCCAAGAATCTCTTGAACACACCCGTATAGAGTTAATGGCCTCTGAGGCATTCGCACCGGACAGCCTTGAAGTGATACGTGCAGGTATTGTGCAACGGCTTGGCGATGGGGTGAAGGTCGATGTTGATTTGGTAGATGATATTGCTGCCGAGGCTTCAGGAAAGTTTCGTTATGTGATGAGTCGAGTAGCACCAAGCTGAGAGCTAGCTATAGATGCGTGATTTATTTGTAACATTGGTTGTGCTCGGTATTTTACCGGCGGTTTTATTTCAGCCCTGGATTGGCGTGATGCTGTGGTCGTGGATAGGCTACATGAATCCTCATCGCCTGGCATATGGGTTTGCGACTGATTTTCCTTTTGCCATGTTGATTGCCTTGTTCACTATGGTGGGCTTGCTGTTTAGCAAAGAGCCTAAAAAGATTCCATGGACACGGGAAACGATTATTCTTTCAGTGTTTATTTTTTGGATGCTTGTAACGACTATTTTTGCAATCCATGAGAGCCTGGCCTGGACTCAATTAGAAAAGGTAATAAAAATTCAGATAATGACCTTTGTAACGTTAATGATTATGGGGTCTCAAAAGCGTCTTATTTATTTGGTATGGATCATTGCGCTTTCATTGGGTTTTTATGGTGTTAAAGGTGGAATATTCACTATTCTCACAGGTGGTGGATTTCGTGTCCAGGGGCCTCTTGGGACATTTATTGGTGGTAATAATGAAATAGGCTTGGCTCTAATTATGATTATACCATTGATGCGCTTTCTTCAGCTTCAAGCAAAATATTGGTTTGTGCGCCATGGGATGGTCGTGGCAATGTTGTTAACGTTTGTTGCTGTTTTAGGGACCCAGTCTAGAGGCGCTCTAGTTGGGGTTTCTGCAATGGTCTTATTTTTAGTGCTAAAGAGCCGGAAAAAATTTTTATTTTTAGCGTTGCTGATTGCTGCTTCACCAATAGCTTACAATTTCATGCCGGAGTCTTGGCATGAGAGAATGTCAACCATCCAGACTTTTGAACAAGATAGGTCAGCGATGGAACGAATTGGTGCTTGGAAGTTTGCCGTTAATACTGCGCTAGAGCGGCCATTGAATGGCGGTGGATTCGAGACTTTTGCTGGCCGGACGGAAGCTCATAGTATCTATTTTGAGGTACTTGGAGAACACGGTTTCATTGGGCTAGGTTTGTTTCTTTGTTTGGGGTTCCTAACCTGGTTTTCTGGTACTTGGATTGCCAAAAAAACCAAGAAAATTGAGGAGCTGAAGTGGTGTTATGATCTGGCAACTATGCTTCAGGTTTCGTTGGTTGGCTACGCTGTTAGTGGTGCCTTTCTCGGTTTGGCTTATTTCGATCTATATTATCATTTAGTAGCCATGATGGTGCTTACTAAAGTGTATGTAATTAAGTATTTAGCAGATGATGAAGGAAAGGGTGATGAAATAATTGATAAGAGTAATACGAAGTCTAGCTCTCGTTCATACGGGGTAGTTCACATAGATTAGTACTCGATTGTTATTCGTGGCTTTGTAACCACTGCTCCAGCATCATGATCACCCAAATCATAACGCCATAGTAGCTGGCATGTTCAGAGTCATGCTTGCTTCTCAGGTCATTAATATAACTTGTTTGGATGTAACCGCGTTGGCTGAAGCTATGCAATGAGTCATTAGCCAGACCACGTAACGGTGCATACTCCTGCATCCACAATCCAAATGGCAGCCCAAAGCCATGTTTGGATTTACTAAGTGTGTCAGGCGCCAAGAAATTCTTAAGTGAATGTTTGAAAAAATAGCGCAGTTCCTGTCCTTTTATCTTGAGATTGACGGGCACCCGACCTGAAAATTCCACCAGTTTTTCATCTAGCAGTGGATAACGAACTTCCACCCCACCCAGTTGGCACATGCGATTGACCTTGCGCAGATCGTTGTCGGCCAGCGTATTCTTGAGATCCAGATGCATCATCTTGTTAAGAATGCTGTTGGAGAGGGTGCGCTGATAGGCATCACGGCAGATTTCCAAGGGTTCATCATTATTGATGCTGGCCAGGAAGTCGTCTGTAAAGATACTGGTTAGTGGTTCACGGTGGAGGAAGTTGTAACTTTCCAGTCTATCCGGCAGTGGAACACGTGCCTGTTCGATATAACTCTTTAGTTTGCGTAGCGGCATTATGCCGTCGCTGCCTGGCAGATTGAGTGCGATGGGTTCGATCAGGGTGGAGCGCAACCCTGAAGGGATGCGCTGATAGTGTTCAAACACGCCTTGCTTGGCATAACGGGCGTTGCCGGCAAAGATTTCGTCGCCACCGTCACCGGCAATCATGATATCAATGCCGTCCTCTGCTGCCATTTTGGCGCAGAAATAGGTAGGCACGGCAGAGGCATTGCCAAATGGTTCGTCGTAACTGGCGGCGATCTTTGGAATGGCGTCGACCACATCTTGGGGGGTGACGTAATATTCTTTGTGATCAGTGCCGAAATGTTTGGCTGATGTGCGAGCAAATTCGGTTTCATCATAACCTTCGGCATCAAAACCGATTGAGTAGGTTTGTGCTGGCTGCCCCAGTACTTCTGTCAGCACACCGGCCATGGTTGAGCTATCAATGCCACCGCTAAGAAAGGCACCCACTTTGCCTTCACCCAGACTGCGCTGCATGGCATCGCGTAATTGCTGCTGCAGTTCTGTTTCCAGTGATTGCTGTGGCGTTGAGGCATGGTCCTGATATTCGAGTTGCCAGTAGAAATCGGTTTTCAGCTGGCCGTTGTTGAAGCTGAGATACTGGCCGGGTAATAATTTTCCGATGCCCTGGTAAATGGTGCGTGGGCTGGGCACCATGTGGAAATAGAGGTAATCAAAGATCGATTGCTTATCCAGTTCGCTGGGGACGGAGGGATGGGCGATGACAGCGCTGGTGCTGGCACCAAATACCAGTTCGCCGCTCTGATGCCAATAACTTAGCGGTCGAACACCAATGCGATCGATTGCTACCAATCCCTGATTAGATTTGGTATCTAGCACCGCCAGAGAAAAGGTGCCGTGGATTAGCTGCAGTAATTTTTGACCGTGGTGGCGATAGGCCTGGGCGATGGCGGCGGCATGGCCATGTTGATTAGCTGTATCTTTCAGCTGCTCGTCGCTCCACCAGGGCCGGCCACAATAACTGATTAATAACCCCTCATGCTGGCTTGTCTCCCCCAGTCCTGCATGCTGTGCAGCAGCGGCACTGTTGCCGTTTTGCTGCAAGTGTTCAGCTTGCTGGTTATTATTCCCGCCCAGGGCAGTTGCCATCTTGCGGGTAATGGTGCGTTGTTCCTGATCGCTGTAATGACAGCTGGTGTCGATCCAGCCACAGATGCCTGTCATGGTTTTTCCTCGAAGTGTAACCTTGATGTTATTTCGATTAGTTATCTTGATTAAGATCAATTGATTATAAAGGCTTGGGCTTAGAAATGCTTTATACTTGTAGGCCCTTTGGGTGCGAATATGGCGGCATTTTCCAGTAATGGCAGATTTTTGGTTAAAAGTGGATAAAACTCTGCGTTACCACGGGCGCCAGCTGGTTCGTGGGTTGCATGGTCTCAGGTGGAACGTCAGTGCGCCTCAGGTCACCAGACCTGTGTTTATTGTCGGTTGCAGCCGGGCCGGAACCACCCTGGTTTACAAGGCCTTTTCTGAGTCTGCCGAGTTGGGCTCGTTGCAGCGAGAGACACATGATTTTTGGGCGGACCTTCACCCGCCTGCGGAGCGCGACTGGGATAGTCATATCATCCCGGCCTCATGCGCCAGTGTCGCAGATCGTAAGCAGGTAGAGCGCTATTTTTATGTCCATACCGGTCAGCCACGATTTGTCGACAAAAATAATCAAAATGGCCTCTGCATTCCCTACCTCTACAGCCTGTTCCCTGATGCCCACTTCATCTATGTCAAACGTAGTCCGGGTGACAATATTAATTCGCTGATCGAGGGCTGGGGCAAGGCCAATGAGTTTGCTACCTGGGCCGATCATCTGCCTGAAAAAGTGAATGTAGAAAATGGGCGTTACCAACGCTGGTGTTTTTTTCTGGCACCGCATTGGCGTGACTATCTTGATGCTAGCGTCGAGCAGGTTAGTGCCTATCAATACAATGCCATGAATAATGCGATTCTCGATGCCAAGGCTCTGGTTCCTTCACAACAGTGGAGTGAAGTGTTTTACGAACAGTTGGTGCAAGACCCTGTGGAGGGTTTTCGTGAAGTATTCACCCATGCCGGTTTGAATTTTGATGCCCATCTGCAAGCCTATTGTCGCGATGTGTTATCCACGCCATTTAATGCCTTTTCAGAGATCAGGCTCGACAAATGGAAGGATGGCCGCAATGCTGAACGAGTCGCTCGGATCCTGCCTCAAGTGGCTGAAGTCGAGAATCGCATGGGGTATATGGAGGTTTAGTGTTCAGATGGGGGGATTGATCGCACTATTACTTCTTGTCTGGTTGATGGCCGTTGTTGTGTTGGTATTGCGTCATCGCTGTTTGCTGGCATCGTTATGGACTGAACCTGTTTTGCGCAGGCCGGTACTGATTATTGAAAGCGACGATTGGGGTGCGGGGCCACTGGCTCAAACAGAGGCTTTGCAAAAGCTGTCTGTACTGTTGTCAAAATTCAGCGATAGTGAAGGTCGGCATCCAAAGGTGACCCTGGGGATGGTACTGGCCAGTGCGGATACCCAGGCCATTCAGGCCAGTGGCTTGACACAATATCAGCGTCTTGGGCTGGATGATGAGCGTTACGTTGGATTGAGGGAATCAATTACAGCCGGAGTAGAGCAAAAGGTCTTTGCCATTCAACTGCACGGTATGGAGCATTACTGGCCAGCTGCTCTGATGCAGTCCGCCAGCAGTGAAGAAGCCGTCAGGCAGTGGCTGATGGCTGACGAATTTCCACAAACCGAGCAATTGCCCTCGCATTTGCAGAGTCGTTGGGTTAATGGTGCTGTGCTGCCATCGACCCCGCTAGAGGCCGATCAAATCACAGCCGCAGTAAGCGATGAGGTTGCTGTATACCAATCACTGTTTGCCAAAGCTGATAGGGTAGTGGTACCGCCCACCTTTGTATGGAATCGGTTGGTTGAACAGGCCTGGGCGAAAAAGGGGATTGATGTGCTGGTGACGCCAGGACAGCGTTATGAAAGTAGGGATGCTGAGGGTTGTATTGCTCCATCGACAGAACGCATGTTTAATGGTCAACGTAGTGAAGAAGGGCTGATTTATATCGTCAGGGATGACTATTTCGAGCCGAGTCTGGGGCACACATCAGAACGAGTTGTTTCAGCCTTGAAAGCCAAATCTTCAGCCGGTCGCCCGACACTTTTGGAAACACATCGATTCAATTTTATCGGTACAGAGCAGAAAACAGCTGCAGCCTTTCATGAACTGGAAAAACTGTTGGCTCGGGTCAGTCGAGATTTTCCAGAAACTGCCTTTATTTCAACGGCTGAATTGGCGCGTGTTTATCGTGATAATGATTTGCTCTGGTTGGCTGATAGCTTTGCGGCAAAGGTGCAGGTGCTTATCACTCGTTGTCGCGCCGAATATGGTTTGTGGCGTAGTTTCAAAGTAACTGGTCTGGCTCTGCTTTTGACTGTGGTCGCAATGTTTTTGCCGATTGCACAGGAAAATATTAGAGGGAGGGCGTAGCACTATGGTAGCGCCTGAGTTTAGTGTCATTATTGCCGTTTACAATGGCGAACAAACCATAGTTCGGGCTATTCAGTCAGTGCTGGATCAGAGTTGTCCAGCTCATGAAATTATCGTGGTTGATGACGGTTCTACGGACGGCACCGCAGAACAAGTTAAACAGTTTGGCGAGGCAGTTCGTTATATCTATCAGCAAAATGCGGGCGTGGCCGCAGCGCGAAATGCAGGTGTCGATATGGCCAGCGGTGACTGGCTGGCATTTCTCGATGCTGATGATTATTACTATCCCGACAGATTGAAATGGCAGGCAGAGCTATTGCAACGTCAGCCTGGGCTAGATTTCATGACCGGTGATTTTGATTATGTTTACCCGGATGGCCGCCTGATCCGTCGTTCTATGGAAAGCACACCAGCAGGACTTCGGTTGCTTGAGCAGGCTGCCGGTGCGGAATCTGCAATCATGAGTGGTGAGTTGTTGGGAAGCTTTGTCGAAAAACACTTTGGTGATACCCATACACTGGCAATGCCAAAAAACACGTTTCAGGCATTGGGCGGCTACCCAGTGGGTGTAGCTGTTTGCGAAGACGTGAATTTGTTAATTCGACTCTGTGCCCGTAGTCAGTCAGTCGGGGTGATTTGCTGCCCGATGGCAGCTTATGTCATCCACGAAAGCAGTGCGACCCGCTCAGACCCGCTCAGGGCACAGCTGCAAACCCTGGATGCTTTGCTGCCGCTGAGGCAAAAGCTGGCAACAGCGCCCAAGATTATACGACAGGGGCTTGAGAGGTGTATTCGTCAGGCACGTCTGGATCTGGCCTATACCCTGGTTAAAGCGGGGCAGCGGTTGAGGGCAACTAAGACAGTGTTACCGTTACTCAGAGACATGCCGGGCCTGGCAAGTCTGCGCGATGTGGCCTCAATAGCGAAAGGATAAAACACGCATGACCCAAGCAAAACACCGCTACCTGGTGATCACCGAACTGTTTCTACCTACAAAAGGCGGCACAGCAGTTTGGTTTGACGAAGTCTATCGTCGTATTGGTGGCAGAGAAATTCATATAGTGACCGCTGATGTTGAAGGTAGTGCCGAGTATGATCGTAATCATAACAATACCGTCCACCGTGTCAGCCTTAAACGTCACTGGTGGTTGCGGCCTGAGTCCTTGGCAATGTATGCCAAATTATTCTTTAAAGCATTTAGTGTCGCACTAACAAATAAGATTGATGCCGTTCATACCGGTCGGGTTTTACCTGAAGGATTGGTCGGGCTGGTCGTAGCCCGTATATTTCGAAAGCCATTGGTGGTTTATGCTCACGGTGAAGAGATAACAACCTGGCGCCAATCAGGGAAATTCAAGGCAATGGTTTTTACCTATCGGCATGCCGACATCGTTATTGCTAATAGTGAATTCACTCTCGATGAGCTGTTAAAAATAGGAGTTGCTGAAAAGAATATCGTGCTGATTTCGCCCGGTGTTGATGTTGAGCGTTTTCGTCCTGGGCTGGAGACTAACGATCTCAAAGATTCGATTGGAATTGGTGATGGACAAAAGTTGATTTTGTCGGTAGGGCGCCTGAGTCGTCGTAAAGGATTTGATCAGTTAATTAGGGCTTTGGCCGAGCTTCAGTCAGCAGGCTTGGATGTTCACTATGCTGCTATAGGTATCGGTGAGGACAAGGAATACCTGGACAATTTGGCCGCTGAGCTTGGGGTGGCTCAACGCTTTCATCCACTGGGCCATGTGCCTTTGGATGATTTGCCCAGGTGGTACAATGCCTGTGATGTTTTTGCCATGCCTAATCGCGAAATTGATGGCGACACCGAAGGATTTGGTATGGTGTTTATTGAAGCGGCTGCGTGTGCTAAGCCCACCATTGCAGGTCAAGCTGGTGGAACCGGCGCAGCTGTGCTTGATGGCGTCACTGGTTATCGTGTGGATGGTACCTCTCAAGAGCAAATACACAAACGCTTAGCTGACGTGCTCGGTTCAAGCGAGATTGCTGATGACATGGGGCGTCAGGGATATGAGCGGGTCGAAGCTGAGTTTTCTTGGGAAAAAGTTGCAGCCAAAACCAAGTTGCTGAAAGCTGCGTTGAACTAGAAGGGCGATAAGAGGTTGGGCTTGAGTTGATTGCTCGTAGCGAAACGAATAGACTCAAAATATTAATAGCTCCTCTTTGACAGTAAGCGCTCTACAATCTGTTGGCTGTACATGCAAATTAGCCGGTTTAGAATACGGAGTTGAAGTTATGAACAATTCAATAAAAATCGTATCGATCATTTTATTATTGGTCTGCTCATGGAATGTGAATGCAGCAAGGCAATGGGGTCCTACTGACGCTGAGTTGCGAACCTTACCCCCTTATTGCAAAGCGAAATTGAGGAAGGTGAGCGAGGCCGAAAAGCAGGTTTGGAAGCAGCGACTTGGTGGGGGCTTTGGTCATATTCATCATTATTGTAATGCTTTAAATTTTATGAGGCGTGCCAGCAAGAGTTGGAATGACAAGCAAAATCAACAGTTCAATTATAATAACGCACGCAGCGACATTGAATATATGCTTAACCATACCAGCCCAAACTATTTTATGCGTCCAGAGTTTCATGTGAAGCTGGGCGAGGTCTTGATTCAGCAGGGAGACGGGGCTAAAGGTGCTGCTGAAATTAAAAAGGCGATCACTCAAAAGGTCGACTATGTTCCTGCCTACGTAGCGTTAAGTAACTATTACAAGAGGAGTGGCCTGATGGACATGGCGCGTGAAGTGTTACAGCAGGGTCTCGAACGGGTGCCTAATTCCAAAGCCCTAAAACGCAGATTGAAACGCTTAGAGAAATGAACGTTTCAGCATGGCTATTTATGAGCTGGGGTAATACCGTTATTTTGTGGATTTCAGCCAATAGTCGAGTCGAATTTTAAGCTTTTCGAGTGTTTCAGGATTATTATTCAAGATATCGGTCATACAAATAGTGTCTTGGCGCGCGTCATACAGTTTGTAGCTAGGGCCTGAGCAGTTCACAGTGGACGAGAGTGTCATTTAACTAATCGTTCCTGAATGCGCCGAAAATAGTATTTCGTACGGAAGAGAATGTCTACCTTGTTGGAGCCAAATACGATTTTTTGTTTCAATTGATTGGTAGAGTCAGTCCCGTAGACTTCAAGACGTCGTAATGCAAGCAGATCTTCATTTTTATTATTAAATCCGGATCGCGTCGAGCAAGCCATAGTATAGCCTACTTCCTGGGCAATCTGGCGAACCTCGTCATTATACAGTCCGTGAGGGTAGGCCAGGTAGCTAACTTCTTGGCCAAGTTTGTCCTCAATAGTGTTGCGGCTCGTAACCAGTTCCTCGCGGATTTTATCAGTTGGAAGCTCGGGCAAGCGGGGGTGAGAGACGGTATGGCTACCAAAATTTATGCCAGCATTACTCATTTCATGGATGGCATCCCAAGTCAGCATTCTGCGCTCTGGAAAGTTATCTCTAACCATCCAGTCGTTTGACTTGTTGATCAGTCCAGTAGTTAAAAATATGGTAGCAGGAATCTCATATTCGCACAGGACTGGGAAGGCATTGTCGTAATTGTCCATAAAGCCATCGTCGAAAGTGATGGCGACCGCAGAATCAGGAAGTGGAGTGTTATCTATATAGAAGCTTTCAATATCTTTTAGTGTAATAAATTGTGTGCCACTACTCGCAAGTACTTTCATTTGTGAGTGAAATAGGTCAGGAAGGCAGCTGTAGCGGGCCTCTTTCGTTGACTCTGCTTTCGAGACCATGTGGTACATAAGAATGGTAAATCTGCTCATTTTATGTGCGGCTCAAGCTGAAACTGAGGTTGAATAGCCTAACTGATTATTCATGTTTTTATACAAATATACTTTTCTTGGAAAGTAACAGGTGTGTGGGAAGAGATCAATTTTATAAAGGATAACAGGGACAATAAAAGTGTTTGATATTTAAATCCTTTAAGCAAATTACTCTGAATTAGCGTTTAGCATTGGCGGCTCTCGTAACTTGTATTTTTCAGGGTTGTATAACTGTTCAGCTTTTCCCTTTAATCGTCCAAGATTCTGAGCGATAGACATTCCTAGTACCATCATTTTGTCAAATGTCTCAAGTCCTTTTTTCTTTGAAAATGGCGACTGTGCTGCGCATTTAAAAAATTGAATAGTCTTTGTCAAAAACTCACGATTTTTCCAATAGTACGACTTCAGTGTCTTTTTCTGACGAATTAGCTTATATCTTGCGTTGATAATATGACAGAATTTTTTGTCGATAAGTACAGATGCTTGTCCCATTCGAAAGCGCTGTTTCAATAGCGTTCTTATATTCGCTTCTCCTTCCTCCCACACTATTGCTTTTTCATTAAAAGCGATGGTGTAATCACTAAACAACAACATTCTATAACAAAATTCGACATCTCCCCCCTTGAAAAAACTCTCATCGAAAAGTCCAATTTTCTCAAAAACTTCTCTTCTAAATGACGAGCTGGCACCGTCAGAAAAAGGAAGAAAAGGGGGCGTTCGATTATTGGCGTGCATTGGCGACATGTAGTTATGGCGTTCTTGAAAGGAGATGGCAAAGTTTCTTTTTAGAATTCGTTGCTTAATTTCGCCAGCAACACAACCTACGCTGGTATCGGCAAAGGACTGCACAGTTTCCCTTAACCAGTTGCTTTCCGCGATGCAACTAATGTCTGTAGTTATTATAATTTCACCTCGAGCCTTACGTACCCCCCTATTTAAGGCAAATACGCGACCTTTACGAGGCTCAATATCAAATACCAGGTCCAATTTCTCAATAATTCTGACAGAATCATCGTTAGAGCCATTATCAATAACAATTATCTCAAAACGATCTCTCGGATAGTCCTGTTTTTGTAACGCATCAATACAGTCTGGTATATCTCTGGCGCCATTTAATGTAGGAATAACAATTGAGACAAATGGTAGTTGTTCATGCATTGTGATTTTGCTCTTGGCTTTAATTTGACCGTTATCTATCTCAGATAATTTGAAATATCCGCGATGTACATCTGTCTAGTTCCATCATGCACTGAATCTATACATATCTCGTTGCCAATCCGGTTCCATCGCGGGTGTAAGTCGCATCTAATCTCACCCCACCATTTGTCTTTGGGTGAAAATAGTCGTGCAATGTCTATACGGTGGTTTTCGTTAAGGTTATAAAGCATCAAAGTACGCATATCAAACCTGTCAGGATAGGTGTCATTTAACACCCAAGCGCGGTTGGGAGAAAAGCTACAGTGACCATCTTCTACCAAAACACCGTCACCAATGATTTTTTCATCCACCGAAGTAATATCACATAATAAGAAATATGGTTTTGAATTTTTATTGTTTGCCCATATTAATATTGATTCGTCATCGAGCCAGTCGTAGTGAGAAATCACGTCGTTATCAAGTATAAGTTTTAGATTGCTTCCATCCTGGTCGGCGGTATAAAGCCGCCCGCGCCATCCTGTTTCGCCATACCGCCATAGGTGAAAAAATGCTATCCTGTTGCCGGATGGGTTTATCTGAATATGATTTATCCAGTGATGAGCGTCCTTCATGGAATCTTTTGGTGATATATCAACCAATTGCGCTAAGGTAATGATTAAATCTGAAGTGTCATTAGTTAAATCAATTTTCCATATCCCATCGAGCTTAGGAGCGTATTCGTCTTTAAATTCATCAATGCTTCCGCAATATCCATAGCCAGGGCGGTGAGTTGCAAGTCTAGAGTAGTTTAAGGAATATGCTGTTTCTCCCGTAGGTGATATGGCGTAGATAGGTCGACTAAATCTTTTTATTTCTCTTCCATTTGTGTTAACTAAAATTGAAATAAATGAATCTTGATCGATTGAATTAAAAAACAAACAGTCATCTTTAGTGGGATGCCACTGCAACATGGCACCTTGTTGGAAATTCCATGTTCTCGTATTACCGATGGGTATGAAGCTGTTGTCGCGTTGGAGGTCAATGATGCCAACCTCTGCTCTATCATCTTCAATAGGGGGGCGATCATTAAATTCAACCTGGTGTGCAGCTATGTATTGCTGCGATTTGTCCCATGGTGACTTTTCATAATATCCATAAAAATGATGTTTTGGGCCGGACGTAATTCTGCGAATTGGGTCTGCTTTTTGGCCAAAATGTAGGTAGCGATACAACGAAGGGTGCTTGTTGTGTGCAGTATTTTCCACCCAGTTCTCGAACGCATTGCGAAACCTCCAAGGTATTAGGGGGGATTTTGAAATTATTTCATACAATGGCATATTCTTATTGGTCTCTCTTCTGCAATTTACCAACTATATATATGTATACGCTGACTGGTAAGAGCGTTGGAAGAAAATACTTTAAATCTTTGGGTTTGAAATATCCGACGGAAATCAATTTTCTGAATATCGGGTGTGCTGATTCGAGGTCTTCCCTCCAAAAGGCTTCATACCCTCGTTGTGAAAGAGCATTGTTAGCAAGATTCTTGAGTTTGTCTGTTGAATAATGCTCGTTAAGATTTTTGTTGTTTTTTATATAATTATTTTTAATATTCCAGGTATCAATTGCACGCTGATGGAGGTTTGAGCTTCTTCTCTCGGGGTTATGGTTATGTCGATAAAATGCGAGGACCTCGGGCACTCTTACTATATGGGAGAAAACCGATATTCGAAGCCAAAATTCGTAGTCTTCGCATGTCTTTAATTTTGTATCGAATACTCTATTGTTAGTAATGAGTGACTTTTTAAAAAGAGCAGCGTGAATAGGCCAAGGGGCGGCCTGTTTAAAAAGGTGAAAAAACTTATCCTCGGCTTCGTAATCAGCTGGTATGAATGGTTGTGAATTCTTGACGTTATTTCCAAAGTTTTGCCAGCCGCAATAGGAGAGATCAGCACTGCTACGAGTAATAGCTGAAAACATTTTTTCTAAGAAAGTGGTGTCCCAGTAGTCATCAGAATCTAGAAAAGCGATAAAATTACCACTGCTTTTCTCTACGCCCCTGTTTCGGGCTACGCTTGGTCCAAGGTTCTGTTGATTAATAATAACGACTCTATCTCTATACTTCCTTAGAATATCAGGAGAATTGTCAGTAGAGCCGTCATCAATAATTATTAGTTCGAAGTTCTTATAAGTTTGGGAAAGTACTGAAGTAATAGCTTCCTCCAGAAACAATTCTGAATTATAGCAAGGCATTATGACAGATATTTTATCCATAGGAATCCAACCAACTAACGGCTTTTAAAATAAATTAATATCGAAATTTTTGTATATTTTGCAATCTTCTTAGGTCCTAGCAGCATTATCAGAGAATAGAACAAATTGAGTTCACTTTTTTTTAGGGAGAGGATTGTTAATATATAAACCATTTACAAGGGTGGTGTGCCAGTCATGCAATTTTTCAGGTTATCCCTTGCTTTTATCTAATTCTTCTTTCATAACATCCAAGTATGCATGTCCAAATTTAATATCGGGTTCTAGATAGTTCCCCTCAGCCCATTCATTCCAGGATTTGATGACAATAATGCGTTTTTCTACTTCTAGATTGGCGACTTTGTCGATCGCTTGCTTTAACACGGCTCTGAAAAACTCGGGTTTGGAGTTATGCAGCACTAATCCGTTCAGGTTAGAGCGGGGCGTATTGTCCCAGTTAGGTATCACACAAGGAATCTCAAGATGCGGAGTGGTTTCTTTGCGTAAGAAAGTATGCATTACTTCTTCATAATCATAGATAGTTAACTGGTAGTCTTTAAAGTGTTGATCGAGCTTTCTTGAGGGATAGCGTAAAGGCACACGTTTAATTTTAGGTGGCAGTTTTTGTAAAATCGAGGCATCAAAGCCAACCTCCTCTGGCTTCCATTTATCATTATGGTTTATTCCGATTAGAAATAAACCGGGCAATCCTGCTTTGATGGCAAGCTCTTGCCATATGTCAACAAACTCTTTCGAATTAGGAAGGTCAGTTGGGTTGTAAATAATAAAGATAGGTTTGTTATCTACAGTCATGTACCGTGGGTCGCTAAAAGCTTTAATTAACTCATTGAAATGGGCTTCGTAGTCTTTTCTGCCAGGATATGTTTGTTCAATCAGAATCCTGTTGGGTGCGCCATGCCATATTCCCGTCCAGGTCTGATTTGCCCAGCATAGGCAGAAAGGGAAATTGGGTTCTCCTGATTCCACTACTTCGTTGAAAGGGCGCTCGATCAGGCGCTTACCGGCAAACCAGTAATGGTAGTAACAAAACCCTTCGATGCCATTTTCTCTGGCCATGTCGGCCTGGGCAATACGTGATTCTGGGAGGCGTAAGTCATAGAACCCTAAATCAGCAGGAACGTGAGGTTGATAATGATCACGGAATAAAGTCTTGGCCTTGGCTGTATTTGTCCACTCGGTAAAACCTTTGCCCCACCATTCATCATTTTCTGGGATTGGGTGGAATTGTGGTAGGTAAAAGGCAATGGCACGTACGGAAGGGTCAGAACTAAGGTTCTTTTGCATGATGCTCTCTTTTTTTGCAGTCGTACTGATTTGTTAGTTTTGTGATTATACTTTCAATACTCTTAACATATACATCCTCACTGAACATTTCTTGCACTCTTGTGAGACCTTTTTCGGAAAACGATGAGGCGAGCGCCGGGTCTGATAATACTTTACTGGCTGACTTTGCTAATTGTTCTGCATCATTAATTGGCGCTAAAAATCCTGTAGCGCCATCAACAATAATCTCTTCCGGGCCGCCACAGCAAGTGGAGACAACAGGAACGCCTAAGGCCATAGCTTCAACAACTGTACGGCCGAATGGTTCTTGCTCTGCGGAAACTATCAACAGATCCGTGTCGATTAAAATCTTATCAATGTCATTGCGCCAGCCTAGAAAGTGAAATTTGTCATTCAAGCCTAGCTGATTGACTTTGTTCTTGAGTTCACTGGTCAGTTTGGTTTCCCCATTTCCAGCAATAATAAAGGCAATTTCATCGAATTTCGGGGCGAGTTTTGATGCCATCTCTATATAAGTATTTAGCCCTTTTCTTGGTGTTATTGAGCCAATTAGTGAAACTACCTTTGTAGCCTCTGTGAGCCCAAGCTCTTTGCGAAAATGATTCTTTTGGTCGTGATCCACTCTAAATGAGTTGGTGTCAATTCCGTTATAAACGATGATCTCTTTATTGTCGTTACTGTTGAACGCATATCCTTGTTTAAGTGATCTTGAGTTCAGTATTATTATGTCGGAAAGCGCCTTAATTATTCTTGAAATAACTGATGCGGGGAGTACTGCCTTTAGGTCTTTGTTTCCAGCTACATGCTCACGTAAATGCCATATGTGTGGTCGTATAGTTTTTCGTGCAGCAAGAGCACCCTCTACAAAGGTGACTGTATTTGAATAAACGAGGTCAATTTCATTTTTGGTTATCACTGAGCCAATATCAGCTGCTCGTTTGTTTAATCCATAAAATACTTTTAAAGCACGTTGAAAATAGTTTTTTTTTGCAAACTGGCCGAAAGCAACCCAATGATAGATAGGATACACAATGACTGGAATATTTAACTTTCTTACTTCATCAACCAATGGGCCTTTATGCGACACGAGTAGATAGGGTTCAATAATTTCACGATTAACGCCCTTTAAAAAAGCCAATAGAGAACGCTCCGCACCAAAGAGTAATGGGCCGTGCGAAATAAAAAGTGTTCGAACAGGTTTTTTATTTTTTGTTTTAGTCATATTGGTTGAGTTGTATATATGAAATTAACGACTCTATTTTCGGGTTATTAAGGCAGTTCAGAGTGAAAGTTTTGTCCTGAGCCAATATAAAAATCTGCCCTCAAGCATGTTCAACCAAAAGTATCGGTGAGAAGCCACTATTTTTTTATAAAACGATGGTAGAGGTTTCATTGCGTTAATTCCGCCTCCGTTGCCAATTAGCCCATTCCACAAGGAATTATCACAAGCCTCTGCCTGCTCACAAAGGCCTTTTGCCTCATATCGTATGGCCCTAGATAGTGATTCCTTTGCACTTTTTAAGATAAAGCGTAAATATTGTTTTTTTCTTAAATATTCTTTCCAGAAGAATATATTGTTTCTATAGGCTAAATATAGCTTGATCGGAGAGTCATGTCCGCCTGAAGCTTGCGCCCATTTATGAAGGACAGCGGCATTTTTTACGGCCTCTAATTCAAATCCTGCCTCTTGGGCTCTGATGCAGTACTGCCTGTCTTCTGCATAGGCGAAGTATTTTTCATCGAGTATTCCAATTGTATCAATAACCGATTTTTTGATTAATAAAGCTGTGCCCCATAGATAGGTGCTATATTTTTTAGGTACTTCGGCATCCAGATCCAATATAACGCCATAGTCGTAGTGCTGCCAGTCCACGTAACCGCAAACGCACTGAATGGTGTGGCCGGGGTCGTTGTTATAGATAACCGGGCTTGCTAAGCCCAGGCTTTGATCCTCCTGCATCCGGTCAATTAAAAGGCTAAGCGTGTTATCACGCACCATGGCGTCATTATTTAAAAGCCAGAAATAATCGCAGTCCAGTTCGATTCCTCTTTTGATGCCTATATTGTTGCCGCCAGCATATCCAAGGTTGGAATCCATTCTTATTATTTCGACAGATGGGAATGACTCGTTGAGAGTGCTGGTTGGATCTTGGGTGGAATTGTTATCGACGACAATTAGCACATAATTCGAATAGGTTAAATTGAATACTGAATCGAGGCACTCCAATGTGTCATTCAGGCCGTTCCAGTTTAAGATTATTATAGCAACCTTAGGTCGGGGCGGTATATGTGAGGCGCTGTGGTCAGGGTTGTTTGGTTCGGGATTCATAGTTTAAATCGGTGCATGATTGATTGAGTTGTTGTGGTTATTTCTTATGGAAGCGCCAAAGAAAACTACTGTCTAGTCTGTCTTGTAATTGAAGCAGGCGAAAATCAAATGATTTGGTAAGGTCGGGATAAGTAGAAGCCAAGCCTTCCCACTCTTCAAGTAGTGTTGGGTCTGGCTCTTTTGAATGATTCGCGATTGCTTTTGCATGCTTGTAGTGCCAAAAAAGTTTTTGTGCCAGAGACTTTCGTGTGAATGGCTGTTGATATTTAGAAATAACACTTTTTAACGGTGTGTATGACGAGTTTACAAAGTGCTCATTCCAAATAACTAAATCATCCAGTTCCTCTGCGCGAAAGGTTCTCCCTGATTTGTTTTTGGCGGTAGTGGCGCCACTATGCACACGAAAATGAGCGAGGGTTTCAGGTATATATCTAATGCCAACATTTACCCCAATACGCAGCCAGTACTCAAGATCACATTTTTGTATTAACGCTGGGTTGAACAAGCCGAATTTTTTAAATAAATCTCGATGAAGTAAGGTAGAGGTGGGTTCTCCAAAAAAATTTCTATGAAAACTTCTTCCAACCATTCTAAGTTGTGCGTTAATGATGTCGTTTGCTGAAATGTCGGTCTTTCCATCAAACACTTCATCCATCGATAGTTCGGTCAGAAATTTCTGATATATCTGAATTACTTCACCAGAGACGTCATTAAAAACAAAATCGCGACGGCAAATTATGAATGGATGATCGTTATCTGCGACAGCTATCATCTTTTCAAGGCATTGTGATTCTATCAAATCATCCTGAAAAACAAACTTGATCCACTCGCCCTGGGCGAGTTGGATGCATTTGTTCCAGTTGCCAACCAAACCAAGGTTTTTCTCGTTTTTAACTACCCGTATTCTGGAATCTTTTTCTGCATATGTGTTTGCTATTTCCAGTGTGTTATCGTTGGAGCAGTCATCTACAATTAATACTTCAAATTTTTCATAAGACTGTTCAAGGACACTGTCTAGGCATTCTTCTATGTATTCCGAACCGTTATAGGTGGGAATGCAAATGCTGATAGTTGGTTTTGCTTGCATGACTGTAGTCTGGCTTCTTATAGAATAATCGTTTTTTTTTGGTATGTGTAGATGCTATGAGATAATGTGTTTAAGTTTGGTTATTGTTCTTTTTAGAATTGATTGTTCCAGCCAGCGTATGTTTGATTTAAGTTTTTCAGTGTATATTTTATTTTCTTCGATTTCTTTTTTTAGATTTTCTATTTCTTCTTGTAAATGAATGTTGGTTTTTTCAGCTGCTTGTGGGTTTGCTAATTCTGCTTTTACTATAAATTGGTAAGTATCAAATTCAGGGTTGTGGGATTCAATGTATTTCACGATTTCTTTGTCTTTTGAGTCAGTAACAATTGTTTTGAACTCGGAATTTTCAAAAGAACAGGTGGTTCGGTCCAGCAAAGATATGTTGTATCCCGCTGATTCAAATAGATGGTATATGCTTTTCTTAGTAAAAAAACGTATGTGGGTATCATCCAATAAGCCAAATTGTCTGTAATCAAACTTACCATTGGCCAGCTCAAATATTAATCCAATATGGGCTATGTTGGGTATTGAGGCTATAATGCTACCGCTTTCATTTAGATATGTTGATAATTTAGTTAGGGTGTTGTTTGGGCTGTGAAGATGTTCAAGCACATCAGATAATATTATAAAATCATATCTAGAATCACCAAGGGCTTCTGTTAGATCAATGTTTTCTATATTGCCAGTGATGATTCTATCGCAAAATCTGGCAGCATCAGATGCGGCTTCGGGATTTATCTCTATTCCAGTAACAGTGCATTCAAGTGTTTTCGTGAGAATTTTTGTTTGAGAACCCGATGAGCAGCCTATTTCCAAGACGTTAGATCTTTCTTCTACAAGTTTAATTACTTTAGCTGGTGAGCTCTGAGAATTTAAGTTTGGGGTGTAAATATATTTTTTGTTCACGTCTGGTGCCCGATATTGTTAAGTCTAATCTAAATAATTTTTAATTTTACAGTTGGCCTTACAAAGCCTTTGTTCTAAAATTTACAGATGCCCTAGTAGTTTGTTTAGTCTCCATTTTAAATAGGACTTAATTGATGAGGTGAATTTTGTTTTTGTGGGGCTTTCTAAGGCTCGCTCGTCTTCTTTGATTTTTTCGTTGGCAAGCCGTATGACGTATTCTGAACTATGTGCAGCATTTATTACCGGTTTTTCGGCTAACTCCCAATCAAGAGAATAGCTATAACGATCTAAATAGTTTTCCATGATGGTTTTAAATTCTTCGCAATCAGACGCTGTAAACCAGTGCTTCCATGAACCATACCCTTTTGTCCTTACCACGCGGGTTACATGGGGGTCCACAATTGCATCGCCTGACAGTGAAAAGCCTACATAGTTGGCTAAGGCTTCTGTCTTTCCGTCGACGAAATCTTCATACCTGACTACAAAGTATTCAAGATGCCTAGAATGGAAATCGAGGGTGAATTTTTCTTCTTCCATAAATGTTTGAAGGAGTGTTCCGCTAGGTTTCTGATTTAATTCATCATGCAATGCAATGACTTGGCTTACTGGAACAGACTTGGGGTTCGCCTCTTTTTCCTTCAGGAGAGAAACGAATTTATTGAGCTTAACTTTATTGTTATAAAATTTTGAATGTCTTACTGAGTATAGGATTAAGCTTATAAGTCTATCCCGTGGGTCTCTTACGATAATGATTTTCTTTTCAAATGGTTCGAAGCTGTTGTAGTCCACGCCGTGATAGTGGGACAGCAATATCTTGGCTATTTCGAAGCTCCAGGTGCGGCTGCTGTCAGGCTCATAGCGTTTAGGCTCGAATAATACCCGAGGATCATCGAGAGAGTTCTTGATTTTGCTTAGAAGTGCGGTTGTTCCTGTTTTTGCCTGTCCAGCTATCAGGATTCTCATGAATACTGTCCTTTATGTTGCTCGTTGTGAATGACTATGAAATCAATACAAATGATTCCCTTTTATACTCTGTGTTTAATACCATCAATGCACCAGGTTGTGGGAAGTTCCATTGTGCGCATGCCTGCCGCCTTTTTTTCGCCGGTCAGGGTAAACGTTTTTAAAGTCTCGCCATGAAAAATCTGTCGGCCATTCTTATCAAAGAAAGCGACCCTGACACAGTAAACCCCCGGAACCATAGGGAAGTATGATAAGCAGTAGTCTGCAGTGTTAATACCTTTCTTGAATGAAGGGCGATCTTCAATAAGGGCGGTTGACGACGATGACAGGTAAACGAAATCTGTTCGATGGGTTCCGATGACAAGCTCCGGTGCTTCAAAGTCGCTTTCCAACTCAAATTTGACTCTTATTGTTAAGCTGTCTTCGCAATTGACTTCGTCGACAGGGTTTCCATGCTTGTTAAGGATTTCTATGTCTAGCAGCTTCATTTCACCAGTCCCTTTGGTAGTGATGTTCTGTGCTGCTAGCTGTTTTTGACGTTTTTGAATTTGTTTATTGCTTCTTTTGTAATAAAGTTCTGATACGTCGCTAGGGGGAGCGTCCGATAGGACCTTGCCATGATCCAATAGAATGGCTCTAGAGCACAAACGCTCTATTTGCCGGATGTTGTGGCTTACTAATAGGACGGTTTTGTTGTCCCCTTTTATAAGGTTTTCGATTCTTTCAAAACACTTTCGCTGAAATGCCAAGTCGCCTACGGCTAACACTTCATCCACAATCAGGATGTCGGCATCAATACTGGTTGCTACTGAAAACCCCAGTCTCACTGACATCCCTGAGCTATAGCGTTTCACTGGCGTATCGATAAACTCTTCCAGCTCGGCAAATTCGATGATCTCATCGATCTTAGCGTCGGTCTCTTTGCGTGAAAGACCCAGAATGCTGCAGTTAAGGTAGATATTTTCGCGTCCCGTCAGATCTGGCACGAAACCAGCGCCCACTTCAATCAGTGGTGCGACACTGCCGTTGACGATCACCTTACCTGAGGTTGGGGTAGTGATCTTGGCCAAGTGTTTCAGCAGAGTGCTCTTGCCTGCACCATTGGTGCCAATGAGGCCGACTATTTCGCCTTTTTCGATGGTGAAATTTATGTCGTCCAGTGCCCTGAAGTGCTTGCGTTCTACAACCGGCTTGCCCTGCAGCCGCTTGAGCAGGTTGAGGGCGTTGTCCTTGATGTTGGTTAGTGCGCCGAGTTGGTATTCCTTGGTGAGGTGTTTTACTTCGATTGAGCTCATGTGGGAATCCTTAAATCACGTCGGCAAAGTAGGCTTCAGCGCGTTTGAAATAGAGGTAGCTGAGTGGTAACAGGATCAGGGTGGCGATCATGCCGGGTAAGATGACCGACATGTCCGGTGCCTCGTTACGAAATAGGCAGCCTTGAAAACTGTCAATGATTCCGGCCAGCGGATTCAGGGTATAGATGGTGTAGAGGGTGTTGGACCAATCGCCGGCGGCCTGTTGTTCGAGCAGCGTCTTTTTCACTAGGGCCAGTGGGTAAATGACCGGCGAGGCGTACATAAGCAGGGACAATGCTACGGGAAGTGCTTGACTCATGTCGCGGAAATAAACGTTGACCGCTGAGCCGAACAGACTGATAGTCAAGGCCACCAGCATGGTGTAAAGGATGATCAGCGGCACCCAGATGGCGGTGGTGGTGGGTATATAGCCGTAAAAGGCCATCATGGCAGCAAGGATGCAGAAGCCGATACCCAGTTCCAACAACTTAGTTGTCATGGAGACCAGCGGAAATATCTCGCGTGGGAAGTAGATCTTTTTGATCAAGGCAGTATGGGCAACAACGCTGTTGACTCCTTCCGAAGCTGATTCCTGGAAGAAGATCCAGGGCATGAGGGCGGCAAACACCAGAAGGGGGTAGGGAATGTCGCCACTATCGATACCGACAAAGCTTTTTACCAAGGTAAAGATGAGCATTAGCATGAGGGGCTTCATCACAGCCCATGCCAGGCCCATGTAGGCCTGTTTATAGCGGACTGCAATATTTTTCCAGGCCAGGACCAGGACGAGTTCCCGGTAGGCGAAGAGATTCTTAACGGTAGAGAACATGCATGACCCAGGTATCAGTGTTTTTAATGGGGCTAATGTTAACTAAACCCCCATTTAATGTCCAAAAAACTTAGTTGCCAACTCGAGCATCGTCTTGTTTTCGATTATTGGTTATGAACATGTTGTTTTTTAAAAAATTACAGTTAACCAATAGGGCCAAATTCACGCTACTTATCACATTCGTTTCGTCATAATTCTGTAATCAATGTCCCCGACTGCTATTGGTGCGCAGGATATCGACAACCCCAATTTATATCGGTAATCTGGCTGGGCAAGCATAACGTACTTCTGAGGCTATATATAGCGTCGAGATTTCCCTATCCGAATCCGATGCTTAAGATTGTCGGCCTCTACAAGCGATAACTAAAGTAAGCTCGTTAGATAAATAATGGAAAAACAATTCAACCTGGAAATTCTCATTTGCACGCACAACCGTGTCGGGCTATTGGAATCAGCTATTGATTCACTTAATCAGGCCAGTCGACCAGGGAGTGTTCATGTCTCCCTTTTGGTAATCGCAAACGCCTGTACCGATGGCACGAGAGACTTTTTACGGGACTATGCAAGGCGAGTAGAAAACGAAGGCACATTGCCCCTACGTTGGTATGAGGAGAAGAAACCGGGTAAATCCCATGCGCTCAATCTTGGCATATCCGTATTGAATTCTGACATGGTGGCGTTCGTTGATGATGACCACCGCGTAGATTGCAATTTTTTAGTTCGGATTGCTGACGCCTGGCATGACTATCCTGTCGCAGATCTCTGGTGTGGGCGTATTCTGCCGGATTGGGATGGTTGGGAGCCGGCTTGGGCCCATGAACGAGACAAGTACGTGATTTATCCGCTGCCCGTTCCAAAACAGGTGTTTGGTGATGAGCCTAAAGCATTGAGCGTCAAGGGGCGCTTGCCTGGTGGGGGAAATCTAATCGTACGCTGTACCTGTTTTAAAGAACTGGGCGGGTTCTCTATAGATCTTGGGCCAAAGGGGCATGACCTGGGGGGGGGGGAAGATAGTGAGTTTGTTTTGCGGGCATTGGACTCGGGGTTGGTATTACAGTACGTCCCGCATATTGTCCAATATCACTACGTTGATGTTGAGCGGTTCACGCTCTGGTATGTAATGAAGAAGGCCTATCAACGCTCGCGTTCAATAACTCAGATCGAAGGCGGCGGTAGTTGGGGAGTGCCTAAATATGTCTGGCGTAAGCTGATGGGGTATGTATTGCATATAGTTACATCACTGTATTGGCCGGAACAGAGGTTCTATCTGGTTAGACTGGCGGCAACCTGGGGTGAAGTTAGTGGTTATTGGCACGCATGGCGCAGCGTCAAAGAAAGTGCACATGGAAGCGGTGAGAGAGGGTAGGAAAAGACGATGCCTGTAGTTACCGGCATGGTACTTGGTCTTTTGGCCGCGCTGCTTGGCGCTATCATGTCATTGTTAAATTTTTCCCGAACCGGGCCACAAGTGCCTGATGAAGTCTGGCAACGCCATAGGCAATATTCCGTGTGGGCATTTTTACGCCTGGTTTTTTGGTCTGCGGCAATTGCTACCTGGATGGCTTGGCTGGGCATCTTCAGCTATATATTGGCTGTTTCTATACAGGGCGGGATTCCAACCCAGTTTGGCTGCATTACGTCTGCAACTATCAGCATGTTGGCGATTAGTTTTCTACAGTTTGTTGGGCAGTTATTACATGTGCCCAGCAGCATAATTATGTCTTCAAATTACAAGTCTAGTCGTTTATATCCATTGTGGCGAAAGCTAACAGTCACCCGTGTTCGCTGGATGAAGCTGGTATTGGCGCTGGTGTTGGTCGGTCCAATATTTGGCTATTTGATATCAGAGAGTAATAATTTCGACAGAGACACGGTGCTCATGTTTACCTTTTTACTTTATTCACCATGGTTGTTTGTTGCGTGGCCGGAAGTGTTTTGGTTTAGTAAACCCCGGGCGCAGGGTGGAAAGTCTTCACATCCTAATATCATAATGATTGGTTGTGACACGCTTAGGGTAGATCGCCTGGGTGCTGCTGGATACCACCGTGATAATACCCCCTTTATCGACGCACTGACAAAACGTGGCCGACTGTTTACCAATTGTTATACGCCTCAGGCTAGAACTGCTCCCAGTTTGCTGTCACTGTTATCGGGCACTTGGCCTGGTACCCATGGTGTTAGGAGTAATTTCAGTTCTACTATGCGGCAAGAGCTAAAAGGTAAAACTTTGGCAGAGCAATTGTCGGCACAAGGCTATCAAACAGTGGCTTTGGCTGATTGGGCTGGAAGTGATCTTGGCAAATATCCTCTTGGTTTTGATACTTGTGAAGCTCCCTCTGATCAATGGAATATTAAATATTTAATCCGCCAGGGGCCAAAAGATATTCGCCTGTTTCTCTCTTTGTTTAGTCATAATCGATTTGGGCGCATATTCTTGCCGGAAATCTTCTATTTGGCGGGTACTCCACTAAACGATTATCTTGGCAAGCGTACACGTCATTGGTTGAATCAATTTGCCGGGCAAGACAAACCATTCTTTCTCAATTTGTTTATGGGGACTTCTCATCCCCCCTTTGGCAGTGAATATCCGTACTATGATTTGTATGCTGATAAAGCATATGAAGGTGAATCGAAGTTTCTGATGTCGCGTTTAGTGGACCCCTTTGATGTTATCCGTAGTCAGAAAGAGCCGCGCGAAGCCTTTGATTTGGAACAGATTATCGATCTCTATGATGGCTGTGTGCGTCGTTTTGATGATGAAGTCCGTCACATCATCCAGCATCTGCATAAGTGCAAACTAGATGACAACACAATTATCGTTATTTACAGCGATCATGGCATGGAGCTGTTTGAGCATGACACCTGGGGGCAGGGAAATAGTGCCATAGGTGAAGCGAGTCCCCGTATTCCGCTTTTGATTCTGGATCCCAGAGAAAACCTCTCGGGTGTTGATAACCGAGTGATACGTAGTATTGATTTAATGCCAACCCTGTTGGAGTTGTGCGGTCTGTCTACGCCTGAGTCGGTTGAAGGGGTATCGTTACGCCCATTTTTTGAAGACGATAACTATCAAAGTGATCTAGCGGCATTCTTTGAAACAGGTGAGTGGTTGGCAACTCCACCGGGACAACACCCTGATCATCTTAGTTACCCAGAAGTAACAGAAATTTTGGAAGTCCCGGATGATGGACAGGGCAATATAGTGATTAAACAGGAGTTTGTTACTACGGTAAATTCAGCTAGAGATAGGATGATTCGGCGGGGTAAATGGAAGCTGGTTTATATACCATTAAATACTGGTGAACAATATTTGCTTTTTAATTTGGATGAAGATAGTGCTTGTAAGAATGACTTAGCATTAGAACACCCTGAGGTGGTTGCAACACTTAAGCATGAGTTGTGGGAGTTGGCACAAATAGGGGTAGATGATTAGTATGCTCGGGAAACGACATTGCTATTTGTTGTGTGGTTTTAGTGTTTTTTGGCGTTGATCCCTGAACTGTCGCAGGCAAAGGTTTTGTCTGTTATCCCGGAAACGTATCGTAAATATCTCCCTCAGCTCCAGTCAGGAGATACACTGCTACTGCAACCAGGGATATATAGAAAAGGGCTTCCTGTTCACTGCCTAGTTGGCACTGCGGATTAGCCTGTGACCATTCGTGCTGCCGATAATGCTCATCCTCTGTGTTCCTGGCCAGCCGTGGCCGCAATACCATCAGTGTTCTCGATTCTGCCTATGTGACGATTGCCAATCTTTTATTGGATGGCCGTGGTTTGCCGGTGGATGGGGTCAAGGCCGAGGGGCGTGCCCGCTGGGCGCATCACATTACTCTGGAGGGGCTGGTGATTCGCGGTCATGGCAAAAAGCAGCAGACTGTGGCGATCTCGACCAAGAGCCCGGCCTGGGGCTGGCAGATTGGCGGCAATATTATCGAGGCTGCCGGCACGGGCATGTATCTGGGGAATTCCAATGGCAGCGATGCCCCTTGGCCAGTGCTTTTTGGATATCGCCATCATTGTCGTAATTTCGGCCGTCTAGCCAAAACTCCTTGCCGGGGCCACCAATGGTCGTGATTTTTGCCTTTACGACTGTTAACTGGTTGTTGGCATGTAGTAGTATTAGGCACATGATTTTGCGGTGAATTTTGGAGGTTAAGTGGCTAAGCAATACAAATGTGTGTTTGTCACCGGCGGTGCCGGTTTTATAGGTTCAGCGGTGATACGCCAGTTTATCGCCGAGACCGATGTGCAAGTGGTGAACATCGACAAGCTGACTTATGCTGGCAATCTGGCGACTTTGGATGCTGCGCTGGATGATCCGCGCCATTGTTTTGAGCAGGTGGATATCTGTGATGCGGCGGCGATTGCGGGCTTGTTCGATAAATACCAGCCTGATGCCATTATGCATCTGGCGGCTGAGTCCCATGTGGATCGTTCGATTGACGGCCCGGCGGATTTTATCCAGTCCAATATCGTTGGCACTTATACCTTATTAGAGGCGGCGCGGGCTTATTGGAATGGTCTGGAAGGGGCGAAGCGCGAGGCGTTTCGGTTTCACCATATTTCCACCGATGAGGTGTTTGGTTCGCTGGGGGCGGAGGGGTTTTTCCGCGAGGACTCGACCTATCAGCCTAATTCTCCCTATTCGGCCAGCAAGGCTTCGTCTGACCACCTGGTACGGGCCTGGCACCACACCTATGGCCTGCCGACGCTAATGACCAACTGTTCTAATAACTACGGCCCTTACCAGTTTCCTGAGAAGCTGATTCCGTTGATTATTCTCAATGCCCTGGATGGCAAGCCGCTGCCGATTTATGGCAAGGGTGACAATATCCGTGACTGGTTGTTTGTTGAAGATCATGCCCGTGCTCTGCGTTTGGTGCTGGAGACCGGTGTGGTGGGGGAGACCTACAATATCGGCGGCCACAATGAAAAGACCAATCTGGAAGTAGTGCAGACCATTTGTGCCACTTTGGATGAATTGCGCCCGGCGGCCAATGGCCAGCCTTATGCCGATCTGATCACCTATGTTACCGATCGACCCGGTCATGACCAACGCTATGCCATCGATGCCAGCAAGATCGAACGTGAGCTGGGCTGGAAGCCGCAGGAAAGCTTTGAAACCGGGCTGCGTAAGTCGGTTGAGTGGTATATGGAAAAGGCCGACTGGTGGCGTGAGGTGACGGCTGCTGATTATCAAGGTGAGCGTTTGGGGCTGGAGAAAAAGGCATGAGTAATTCTGTACGTCGCAAAGGCATAATCCTCGCTGGTGGTTCTGGCACACGCCTGTACCCAGTCACTCAGGCGGTGTCGAAGCAGCTGATTCCGGTCTATGATAAGCCGATGATTTATTACCCGCTGTCGGTGCTGATGTTGGCAGGTATTCGCGATATTTTGATTATCTCCACGCCGCAGGACACGCCCCGTTTCGAGCTGTTGCTGGGCGATGGTTCGCAGTGGGGGCTGAACATTCAATATGAGGTTCAGGCTGAACCTGAGGGGCTGGCCCAGGCCTTTATCATCGGTCGTGAGTTTGTTGGTAATGACCCTAGTGCGCTGGTATTGGGCGATAACATCTTTTATGGCCATGATCTTTCGCTGCAACTGCAACAGGCCAATGCGCTGGAAGATGGTGCGACTGTGTTTGCCTATATGGTCAGTGATCCCGAGCGTTATGGTGTGGTCGATTTTGATGATGCCGGCAAGGCGGTGTCGTTGGAGGAAAAACCCAAGCAACCCAAATCCAACTATGCCGTTACCGGGCTTTATTTTTATGATAATGACGTGGTTGAAATGGCCGCTGATCTGAAACCATCCCCCCGTGGTGAGCTGGAAATCACGGATATCAACAAGATCTACCTGGAACAAAAGCGCCTGCATGTGGAGCGTTTCAGCCGTGGGCTTGCCTGGCTCGATACCGGCACACATAGCTCTCTGCTTGAGGCCTCGCTGTTTATCGAGACCATCGAAAAACGTCAGGGACTGAAGATTTCCTGCCCGGAAGAGATTGCCTATCGCATGGGTTTCATCGATGCGCAACAGCTGGAAACGCTGGCAGCGCCGCTGCAAAAGAGCGGTTACGGTGAATATTTGATGCGCGTATTACACGAGAAGATGTGGTCATGAAAGTAATTGAAACAGAAATCCCGGATCTGCTGATCATCGAACCGAAGGTGTTTGGCGATGATCGTGGTTTTTTCTTTGAGAGCTTTAACGCCCGGGCGTTTGTCGAGCAGACTGGCGTGACGGATTCATTTGTCCAGGACAATCACTCCCGTTCCGCCAAAGGGGTGTTGCGCGGTCTGCATTATCAGATACAACAACCACAGGGCAAGTTGGTGCGTGCGGTTGAGGGTGAAATCTATGACGCAGTGGTGGATGTGCGCCGTTCATCGCCCACCTTTGGCAAGTGGTTTGGCATAACCCTGTCGGCTGAGAACAAGCGTCAGTTGTGGGTGCCAGCGGGCTTTGCCCACGGCTTTGTGGTCACCAGTGACTATGCCGAGGTGTTGTATAAAACTACGG
>Ga0316207_10000462_pt1 | contig 66216 bp, 58 predicted proteins | sample 6weekpyrite_MG_FD_204943 | JGI IMG/M metagenome (GOLD analysis project Ga0316207, IMG submission 204943) | Microbial mat bacterial communities from mineral coupon in-situ incubated in ocean water Damariscotta River, Maine, United States -... | ecosystem: Environmental > Aquatic > Marine >... | reverse complement strand
AAAACATCGGGTGATGGTCGCAGTATCTGGAATGGTCATTTTAAAGGACGCAATGGACATTGGGATATTTCAAGTTGTGGTACCGGAGCAACACGTTTAAGTCCTGCATCCGCCATTGAAAAAACATTTTTCAAAACAGGTGGGAAGAATCTTTCTTATGGTTGTGGAAAAGCCGATTTTTCTGAAGGCCTAATTAGTGCGATTTTTAGTGATATTTTGTTTAAAAATGGTCTTCAGACAGAGCGTATTCTAGCGGTTATTCGCTTTAAAAACGGTACGGCGGTTAATGTGCGTGCAAATAAGAATCTACTTAGGCCTGCGCATTTTTTTGGATATGTCAAAAGAAGTGATTATAACGCTTTAAAACGGCTAGTTGACTATTACATTCAACGGCAGATTGAAAACAAAGCAATAGTCCAAGAGGAAAATATATATCAGGGCTTTTTGAAACAAGTTGCAAAAGATTTTGCTAAGTCCACCGCACGATTTGAAAGCGACTATATTTTTTGTTGGATGGACTGGGATGGTGATAATATTCTGATGGATGGCGGTATCATTGATTACGGTACTATTCGCCAATTTGGTTTGTTTCATCATGAGTATCGATATGACGATGTAGATAAAATGTCCACCAATATTATAGAGCAAAAAAAGAAGGCACGTCATACGATACAAGTTTTTGCACAGATTGTTGAATATTTGAATTCAGGACAGAAAAAAGTCTTAAGAAGTTTTTCTAATCATGAATCCTTGGCTTTATTTGATGCATATTTTGAGAAATCATTGCTAATTAATTTTCTGCAAAAAATAGGCTATACAAAACAACAGCAAGAACAATTGATCAATAATGATAAATCTTATGCCACTTTACGAACATTTCATACTAAATTCCGCTTTTTTGAAAAAGCGGTTGCTAAACGAAAGGCGTATAAAGTGGCTGATGGCATTACGCGAGATGCTATTTTTTGCATGCGTGACTTTTTAAGAGAACTCCCTCTGCATTTGGCTCAGGAAAATAAATTTTATACAGCCAAAGAATTTGTCAGTTTAGTGGCTTCAAATTACTCTTCGCAGCTGGACCGTACGGCATATACTAAAAAAGTGAATAGAATTGAATCTATGCAGCGCTTTTATGTAGAAGTCATGGGGCATTGCCATTACTTGACAGGTATTTCAAAAGATAAGTTACTATTACAATTGTCAGAGAGATCTGCAATTATAAATCCTCATGCCAAATTAACCGGCAATGCAGTGATTAATATTGCTCATAAAATTCTTCAAAAACGTTCTCAACTGAGCTTCTCAGAGTTGAATGCTTTGATTCATAATATTGTTCATGAACATATTTATGATCCTGATTACAAAGATAAATATGATGATGTGGTTTATCGTAAAAGTGCAAAAATTACGAGTATTTTAAATTGGTCAGTGAAAGCTATTCGTGATCATCGTGTAGGTATTTGATATTTAGATGATCGCTTTTTTATCGTCAGAGAAGTATTTTTTTAAATCGATGAAACATTTGATGTTGTAGATGGGTTAAAAAGGCAGCAAGTTTTGCTGCCTTTTTACGTGTAGACTTAGTCAATAGCAACTATGCTGCTGTTTTGATAGTCAGGTAAACGAGGCATCGTTTGTGGTGGAAATTCTCCCGTCAAACTATTCAGAAATGCACTGATATCTGCAACTTGTTCATCAGACAAATCTTTGTTTAATTGCGTTTTACCCATTACTTTAATCGCTTCTTCCAACGTTTCCACTGATCCATTGTGAAAGTATGGTGCGGTTAAAGCGACGTTACGCCAGGTAGGAACACGCCACATATTTTTATCTTCGTCTTTCTTAGTCACATTGTGTCGTCCAAAATCTGAGGCTAAATCATATTTTGTGTCATATTCACTGCCAGGAAAAGTTGGAAATTTCTGGAAAAATCCTTCACCCATTGCCAATTTAGGCCCTGAAAAGTTAGCGCCACTATGACAGGCTGTACAACCCAGGTCTTGCACTGTTTTCATGCCTTTAATAGCGGCTTTAGACATCGCTGTTTTATCGCCACGGATATAACGGTCAAAAGGGCTGTTACTTGTTATCAAGGTTCTTTCATAAGTTGCAATGGCTTTGGCAATATTGTCATAAGTCACTGGATCTGAACCACCAAAAACTTTCTTAAAACTATCAACATAACCAGGAATAGCTTTAATTCGTTCAACAGCCGCTTCTGGAGATGGCATGCCCATTTCTACTCCGGCTAGGATCGGCCCTTTAGCTTGATCTTCTAATGTAGCTGCACGACCATCCCAAAATTGAGATGATAAAAATGCAGAATTCCAGACGGTAGGTGCAGAACGGTGACCTTTTAATCCACCCACGCCAACTGAAACCGATCGGTTGTCTGTTCCGCCAGCCATAACATTGTGGCAGGAATTACACGAAATGGTTCCATCTTTAGATAAACGTGGATCGAAAAAAAGTTGTTTACCCAGTTCAATTTTTCCCTCCGTCATAGGGTTGTCTGCCGGAATTTCCGGACTGGTTGGTAAAGCTTCAAATGCATGAGCGGAAAGGCTCAATGCAAATAAAGAACTTGTGATTAATGATTTAACGAACATAATGTTTTCTCCTTGTAATTAAACATTTTAAAAAATAGTGCTTAGTTAAGCTAAAGTCCTTGTACTATATAGGTATTTTATAGATAGTTAAAATCGATAGTTTCTATTGTTTTGATAGATTTCAACTATTATTAAAAAAGTAATCAATCATTTTAATTAATAGAAAACTATAAAAATATTGTACAAATTGTTGAGCTTGATATAAAGGGATTATATGGTGCTGCGGATGAAGAAAATGAGTCAGGTAATTTAACCATCTACCTGACTCAGATTAAGGTTCTTTGCTCAAAAGTTAGTCTGAACTACGTGTTATTTATGACAATAATAGAATGAAATTATTGTCTTTTACATTTTTTCTATACGACTTTTTTGTTGGTTAAGATTGTCTACGGACTGTCGCATTTCTTCTGCTTTAGTTTTTTCTTTTTCTACGACTTCAACTGGTGCCCGGTCGACAAATTTGGCATTGGATAATTTACCCTCAGTTACTTTGAGCACTTTTTCCAGTTTTTCGATTTCTCTATTTAAGCGAGTTAATTCCGCATCTTTGTCGATTAATCCTGCCAAAGGGATTAATACTTTCATGCTGCCAACCAAAGCTGTAGCAGATTCGGGCGCATCTTGCTGAACAATTTCGATGCTTTCAACTTTTGCCAGGCGTTTTAGAAATAATTCATTTTTCAACAAATAATCTAAGTCTGTTTTATCTGCATCTTCTAATAAAACTGGTAAGGATTTTCCTGGTGGAATATCCATGCTACTACGAATTTTTCGAACACCCAGTATAAATCCTTTTACCCACTCCATTTGTTTTTCTGCATTTTCATCAACCATGCTAACGTCTTCGCCGGGGTAGGGTTGACGCATGATCGTGTCACCTTCAATGCCAATGAGTGATGCCACACGCTGCCAAATTTCTTCAGTGATGAATGGCATAATAGGGTGTGCTAATCGTAGTGAGGTTTCTAGAACAGTAACTAGCGTTTGGCGAGTACCTCTTAGGGCAGCATCACTACTATTCTCATTTTGTAAAACGGGTTTTGAGAGTTCCAGATACCAATCACAATATTCATTCCAGATGAATTCATATATGGCTTGAGCAGCGTGATCAAAACGATATTTTGACATGGCAGAATTTACATGCTGTTCAGTTTGTTGCATGCGTGAAATAATCCAGCGATCTGCCAGGCTGAGTTCGATGTCATCACCATTTTTTCCGCAGTCTTCGTCTTCTGTATTCATTAAGACATATCGCGCGGCATTCCAGATTTTATTACAAAAGTTTCGATAACCTTCCACACGATGTAGGTCAAAATTAATATCGCGGCCTGTAGATGCCAAGGAAGCAAACGTAAAACGAATGGCATCGGTGCCAAAAGCAGGTATACCATCTTTAAACTCTTTGCGCGTTGCTTTTTCAATTTTTGCTGCTAGGTGTGGTTGCATCATGCCTTTGGTTCTTTTTTCAACCAAATCTTCCAATGTGATTCCATCGATCAAATCAATGGGATCTAAGACATTACCTTTAGACTTAGACATTTTCTGGCCATTTGAATCACGCACCAAACCATGAATATATATTTCTTTAAAAGGCACTTCGCCAGTAAATTTAATGCCCATCATAATCATACGTGCAACCCAGAAGAATATAATGTCAAAACCCGTAACAAGTACACTGTTAGGGTAAAATGTTTTTAATTCTTCAGTTTGTTGTGGCCAACCTAACGTTGAAAAAGGCCAAAGTGCAGATGAAAACCAAGTGTCAAGAACATCTTCATCTTGTTTTAATTTAATGTTATCGGCTAATTTATGTTTTTGGCGAACTTCTTCTTCACTACGACCAACATAAACATCTCCTTTGTCGTCATACCAGGCAGGAATTCGATGTCCCCACCAGATTTGCCGTGAAATGCACCAGTCTTGGATGTTACGCATCCATTCGAAATAGGTGTTTTTCCAATTGTCTGGAACAAATTTAATGTCACCGTTTTCTACCGCAGCGATGGCGGGTTCTGCCAGTGGAGCAACTTTCACATACCACTGATCTGTGAGGAAAGGTTCAATAACGGAACCCGAGCGGTCACCTCGAGGGACCATGAGTTTGTGGTTATCAGTTTTTTCTAATAAACCAAGGCTACCCAATTCCTCCAGAACAAGCTTTCGCGCTTCGAAGCGATCGAGACCTTGAAATTCTTCAGGAATTAGGTCAGCAAATTCATCATCATCTGAAATTAGAGAGGCGTTAATGGTAAAAATATTGATTAATCCATTGTTCGGTAATAATTGAAGTGGGGTTGTATCGCGATGACGTGTCCACACATCATAATCATTAAAGTCATGTGCAGGTGTGATTTTTACAATGCCTGTTCCAAACTCCGGGTCAACATAATCATCAGCAATAATGGGTATGTTACGGTTGCTTAAAGGTAATGTGACTTGTTGGCCTATTAAATGTTTGTAGCGATCATCACCAGGGTGAACTGCGACAGCAGCATCACCAAGCATCGTTTCGGGTCGAGTGGTAGCGACAATCACATGGCCATTGCCATCAGCAAGCGGATACTGCATATGCCACATGTAGCCATTTTCTTCTTGAGAAATAACTTCTAGGTCTGATACGGCGGTATGTAATACGGGATCCCAGTTTACCAAGCGTTTGCCGCGATAAATGAGACCGTCTTCATGTAAGCGTACAAAGACTTCTTTAACAGAATCGCTCAGTCCTTCGTCCATGGTGAATCGTTCACGCGACCAATCTAAAGAGGAACCCATGCGTCGTAATTGCTGAGTGATTGTGCCACCAGATTCTTTTTTCCATTCCCAAATACGTTTAGTGAAATCTTCGCGGCCTAAATCATGTCGAGTTTTATCTTCTGCGTTTAACTGTCGTTCAACGACCATCTGGGTTGCAATACCTGCGTGATCAGTGCCTGCCTGCCAGAGGGTATTGTTGCCTTTCATTCGGTGGTAACGTATCAGACCATCCATAATGGTGTCTTGAAACGCATGTCCCATATGTAATGAGCCAGTAACGTTTGGCGGAGGGATCATGATGCAATAAGGTTCGCCTTCACCTGAGGGGGCAAAATGTTTATCGGATTCCCAGATTTCATACCATCGTTGTTCAATGGCATGAGGTTGATATGTTTTTTCCATGATTTTTAACTTTTTTGGTAAATGTCAGACAATAAAAAAGGCAGGACTTAAGTCCTGCCTTATCATACCATGCTGTACAAGTGTTCAAACCCTGATATTTCATGAATTTGAGAGATTATCGCATAGAGATTAAATTATAGAGAAAATTGCCTGATTGAGTGCCATGCTTTTGTGCAGAATTGGTTGAAGACAATTATTTGTAAAATTTAAGATCGAGTGAGAAATTGTAAAATGTCTGCACTATTTGAGTTAAACTCTGATTGGCTTAGATTGTCTGATACAAGCTTAGCTTAGGCGTGTTTTACCTAGAACATCATTAACCATTATAGGTAATTGCTGTTTTATCCGCCCTTTAACTTCAGCCCGCAATTCGTTGGCCATTTGATCAACTAGCTTTGGCAGTACAGATTCTACCGCGTTACCTAGTAATGACTCCAATCGAAGAGATAATTGTTGTTCCAGTTCGTTGGTCAATGACATAGTGGCATCAAGTACCAACTCATCTATTTTCTTTGATAATTGAGAATGTAATTCAAATGGAATGCTCATGTTCATGGGCGTATCTGAGTTTTGAGCATTTGACTCGTTTGATTGAGGCAGTAATTCGCCAGCGGGGGTGTTGAATTGAGATTGTGCCATATCTTCAATAAATCCGGGGGCCAATTCGGTTTCGGGTATAGCGCTGACGTGCTCATTAGCCAGAGGAATGTCATGAAAGCCACTGGAAGTCGTTTCTCCTGTTGCTTTGGCAATTTTTTCTTCGACTGTGCCCGGCATTGAGTCATTGGTGAAAACATCGCCACTAATTTTTGAATCAGTTAATTCTTCATGATTCGATGGCGTGGCAGAATTGCTGTCAAAATTTATGGCGCTTGTCGAAAAGGCGCTATGACTCGGTTCCGTAGTTTGACTATTGAGCGGTTCACTAGGAGGGAGGTTATCTATTGTGCTGAGTTGTGGTTCAGGGGTACTCATAGTGGTAGGTTTAGAAGTGGCAGCGCTATCTGCCCATAGGTTTTCTTCAGACGCTAAGGTTTCGGGAATAGGTGCGGAAATCAAAGCTTCGAAGCCCTCATCATCTACTGCGTCAAATGTCGTGACTACGGGTTTTTGGCTTGCTTCTGTTGCAGCTTCTGCAGGATTATCAAGGTCTGATAAGCTAAAATCACTTTGAGATGAAATCGTCGTTGGAATTTCAGTGGCTAATTTACTTTGGGATTCGTTGTCAGCACTTGGTTCCGATTCGGAGTGCAGTTTACTTTCCACAACTGAATTACTAGCCAAAGTCGGAACGTCGGGAATCTCTAGATTTTCAGATATTGTTGGTGTCGACTCAGTGCCTGCATCTGTTGCCGGCTCGTTAAGATTTTCTATGTCTGATAAGCTGAACTCACTTTGCTGAGATACATTATCAAGTTTTGGTTCAGAAAGTGGTTTGTTATCCATCGAAGTATTTGTTGCGAGTGTTGGAATATCCTCTATATCTACGTTTTCTGAATTGGCAGCTGGCATTGAATTTTGCACAAATTCAGTGGCTTGTTGATCTAGTACTGGAATGCTGTGACTGGCGTTTTGCTTTTCGGCAAGAGGATTAACAGAAGGTTGTTCTATTGTGCTATTTAACATTGGGATGTCGTCATCCTGATCTTCAGCACTATCTTCCATTTCAGCGAAAGCTTCTTCGAGTAAGGTAATATCGCCCAGCACGTCACTATTGGTTGCAGCATCGACATTTTCCATATCGCCAATGCTATGTGGATTGGAAGTTGGCGTTTCAATTTCTGATTGGATAGCGGATAAGTCGCCAATGCTGGGTTGTTCAGCTTGGTTTGCCACTTGACTTTGCGCAACTTTAGAAGCCTGTGGCTCAGTTTTTCTGCTAGCAGAATCAGACATAATACTTACCTGTTTATTTCATGAGAGGTTACAGCGCAACCTTGTTGTTGATATTCCCGATAACGATGACGTGCAGTTTCTCGTTGTTGGGCATTTGCAGATACCAATTCTGCTACGCGGTCAAATTGTTTGTAAAATCTCGGAACCTCTGTTCGTAAATTAATTAAAACATCCGAAAAGAATGCTTTATCCTGATCGTGGCTTATATTGATTGGGGTTTCCGCCTGTAACTCATGATTCATGGTGACATGGGGTAAGAAACTTTGATCATTATATGTCCACAATAATCTATCCATACGCTCTGTTTGATTGTTATCGGTCGTATGTATGTGAATCTTGTGCCCTTTTCTGAAAGCTTTTTCGGCTAATAGGCAGGCAAATTGTTCGGTTTCTTTTTCCTGAGTCTTGTTTAGTATATAGAAATCCACTTGAGTCATAGTTTTGTCAACTTTTTGGTCAAGCAAGGCATAACCAGCAATAAATATGCCTTGCAGTTGAAAAGATAGCCGAAATTAGGTGTAACTAATCAAAGGTGATCTGAGCAGTTACCTATTTGAGTTTTGGTCCAAATATTTTGGGGATTATTTGGAGGAATTTCAATAATGTATTGTTTTTTTTAATAAATATAACACTAACAGCGACTTAGTAGGTAATTTACTAAGAGTGATACGGGTTTACCAGTTGCGCCTTTATTATGACCACTCACCCAAGCTGTTCCTGCGATATCCAGATGAGCCCATTTAAATTTTTGGGTGTATTTGGATAAAAAGCAAGCAGCTGTGATAGAGCCTGCATCGCGTCCACCGATATTTGCCATATCGGCAAAATTACTTTTAAGTTGTTCTTGATATTCATCCCAAATGGGGAATTCCCAGCAGCGATCGCCACAATCTTCACCGGCTTTAATGAGAGCTTCACTTAGTGGGGGGTGGTTGCTGAACAAACCAGTGGCTTGTTTACCTAATGCTACGATAATTGCTCCCGTTAGGGTTGCGATATCGATAACGGTATCTGGGTCAAATCGCTCACTGTAAGTTAGTGCGTCGCAGAGTATTAAGCGACCTTCTGCATCAGTATTTAAAATCTCAATGGTTTGTCCCGATAAGCTGGTTACAATATCACCGGGTTTGTTAGCAAGACCATCGGGTAAATTTTCTGAAGAAGGTACTACGCCAATGACGTTCAGTGGTAAGTCTAATTCGCTGATGGTTTTCATCGTACCAAAAACACTGGCTCCACCACACATGTCGTATTTCATTTCATCCATGCCTGCGCCGGGTTTTAAGGATATGCCGCCAGCATCAAACGTTAACCCTTTGCCAACTAGGACAATGGGTTTCTGGCCTTTTTTACCACCTTTATAATCCATGACAATGAGTTTGGCTGGCTCACGACTACCTTTAGAAACGGATAACAAGGCACCCATTCCCAATTCTTCCATTTTTCGTTCATCAAGCACAGACACTTTCATGTTTTTAATCTGGTTGCCCATCGTTTTAGCTTGTTCTGCCAAATAGCTGGGTGTACAGATATTGCCAGGCAAGTCGCTTAGCTCTTTGCAGAGGGTAATACCTTCAGCAATGGCAGTTCCCAACTCAATACCACGACCAATCAATTTAGTGTTGGTTTTATTGTTTGTAATCCAGCAAATTGTTCTTAATTTTTGCGGTGTTTCATCTTTTTCACTTTTTAGTGTATCGCTTCGATCTTCACTAGCTTGTATTAATTGAATGGCTTGTGAGACTTTCCAGTTCAGGTCCTTGTTTTCGATTGTTAGCTCTGCTAAGCAGCAAGTTGCTTCTGTGCAGCCCAAGTTCTTTAAGTAAGGAATAATTGAATTGATGATTTTTTTGTAGCTGGAAGCATTGAGTTCTTTTTCTTTGCCACAGCCTACGAGTAATACTCTAGCCGCGTTAATGCCATCAGTATCTGGTAATAGTAATGTTTGCCCAATCTTGCCCTTAATATCACCTTTCTTAAGGATTTTACTGATGCTATTGTTACTCGCTTTGTTAATGGCGTTACTTGATTCAGTTAGTTTACCTGATTCGTATATGCCAACAATTATACATCCTGTTTTAACTTTTTCTGGATTGGAAACTTTACTCTTAAATTCCATCTTAACTCCTGAGGGGCGAAAGTGTAAAAAGGAAAAAAGGCTTCTGAAATTTGAGAAGCCTTTTTTAGATTAGAACATTAAATGGCAACATAACCAGGATTAGGGCCTAAATTTTTGATTATTGGTTCGTTGAGTTTTTTAATGCGGAGAGTTTTCTGGTCTCTCATATATTCAGCAACTACATCCCAAATGGGCGTTGCGTCTTCTGGTTGTTCATGAACACTTGCCCAACCTGCGACTTTGTATTTTTTACTCGCGTCAATGGGTTTGCCATTGAGCGTCATATCACCAATACGTTTGCCAATTTCTTGCAAAGGATCGATGCTAAATTCCATGCCGCCAACTCGAACCATATCACCACCTTGCTGATAATATGGATCTTTGTTGAATAAGTTATCGCATACATCTTCGAGGATTTCTTTTATGCGACTGCCTTCAATATGATTTAGAGTTGTTGCGGGATAGGTGATGGCTGTTTGAGTCATTAAATCATCAAACGTAATTGCTTCACCGGGTAGTTTAGAAACGCCCCAACGAAATCCTGGCGAAAATGCAATTTCAGCATCCTGCACTGCTAACATGCCATCCATTATCACTTGGTCAAATGTTCCATTAAAATTACCGCGTCTGTAAAGTAATTCATCGGTTACCGCTAGTTTTTCATCAAGCTTATCTTTGAAGGGTTCGCGCACAGACTCGATATGTTTGGCCATAGCTGCATCGGGTTTTAGCAAATTTGAAAAGACTGGCAGAATATTAAATTTGTGGCCTTTTACTTTGCCGTTTTGTACATCGAAATCAAGTACCGATAAGAATTTACCATTGGATCCAGAATTAACAACTAAAGTTGTTGCTCCAGATGGATTCTTCACGGGGAACGGGCCAGGTAGCGCGTCATGTGTATGACCGCCAAGTATAGCATGGAGCCCAGTAACTCGAGATGCCAGCTTAATGTCGACATCCATTCCGTTATGCGAAAGTAGCACAACAACTTGCGCACCTTTTGAATATACTAAGTCAATTATTTGTTGCAATTTATCGTCACGAATACCAAAACTCCAGTCTGGTACCATGTAACGAGGGTTTGCAATTGGCGTGTAAGGAAATGCTTGGCCGATAATGGCAACATTAACACCATTCATTTCTCGAATGGTATAAGGCTTGAATACAGGTTCTTCCCATTCATTATCAATCACATTCTGGGCTAGAAAATCCATTTTGCCGTGTAAATCTTTCTCGATGATTTCAGATACACGGGAAGCACCATACGTAAATTCCCAGTGAGCTGTCATAGCATCTACACCTAACATTAGGCAGGCGTCAACCATATCCTGCCCCTTTGTATAAAGCGAAGTTGCTGATCCTTGCCAAGTATCGCCACCATCAAGTAACAAGGAATTCGGACGAGAAGCTCTTATTTGTTTTATTAAAGTGGCGAGGTGAGAAAAGCCACCGACTTTTCCATACGTTTTTGCTGCCTCAACATAATCAAGATAGGTATGGGCATAGGAATTTGGGCTGTTTTCACTGACATTGAAATATTTCAGTAAATGTTTTCCCACTAAATGAGGAGGGCGCCCCTTCATGCTCTCAACGCCAATATTAATATTTGGTTCACGGAACCAGATAGGGTTAAGTTGTGCGTGACAATCTGTGAAATGCATCAACGATACATTTCCGTATTTGGGCAAATTGTAGAAATCTTCGGGTGCTCTTTGAAATTTTCGTGTGCTCAAGGTTGAGCAGCCAGGCAATGTGAGACCAGCAGCGCCAGCTATAGCCATTAGTTGTAAGAACTCTCGGCGGGAAATACTCATATAAACACCTTTTGTAAGATTGTATAAGACTTCTATTGCGATAATTATATGCCTTTTTTGCCAAAACTAAAAACAATTATCAGGTTAGCAGTGAGGCTTAAAACCTAAAAAACAATCATTTAATATTTGCAAGATTTTCTTAACAGAAAAATTTAAGGCAAAAAAAAGCCGGCTAAAAAGCCGGCTTTTTTTGTTAGATACGTTTACTTACGCACCCCTGGTCCATTGGCTTTGACGCCATTGCTCATATAGCTTAGGAAGTATTGTAAATTTCTATACTCTTCGCTTTGAGCCTTAAATGGTTTAGCTCGAACTTGTTTATTACAGCCACCAACACGACGGTGAAAAGTTCCCATGGCGCCCCATTTAGAACGGTATACAGGAAAAGCGGTAACATGACCTAGCGCTGGGCTTAAAAGGTCTGCACGAATACGCTTGCCTGAATTATCCACGTGGCAATGCGCGCATGCCATATTTAATTGGCCGCGTCTGGCATAGAAAAATTGCTTACCATTTTCATATGCGGCTTTAGCTGCGTCATTTTGAATTTCAATATTAAATTCTTTATCACGGGCTGTATATGCTAGATAAGATGATAAAGCAGCCATTTTGCCTTTTTTATATTTCAAAGGTTTTTCGCCGTTAGCTTCACGGCATTGGTTGATTAACAGCTCGATAGTCACTACCTTGCCTTGCTTGTCATCATATTTTGGGTAGTCTTGATATATGCCTAAGCCTTTATTAGGTAAACAATCGGAATAAGTCTTACCATTTTTAAACGGCTTGTTATATAGCGATTCACCTTCTTCAATAGCAATTTCATAAGGAGGAAATTCTTCAATTTCTTCCCATTGTGCACGTGAAGCCGCATCAATTGAATAAACCCCGTTAGCAAAATCCTGGAATTCCGTGTTAGGGAATTTATCCTGGAAGTATTTCTGGAACGCAGCTTTGTCTGCACTAGGGTCTGCACTAGCAACACCAATAGTAGCGCTCAATAATCCAAATGCAGCTGCTTTAACAAGCATTTTGCGCATTGTGTTTCTCCTCTAATTCCTTAATTCGTTTGCTGACTTCCCATCCTTTGACATCCATGCCAGAGGTTGGGAGTGGGTTATTTAATTTTAGCGGATCGACTATCAGTATCACCCGTGTTATCAACCCAGCTGACTTTGATTGTGTCGCCTTTTGCTCCACCAGTGAATTTAAACGAAAGATACGGGTTTTTTGAGACAGCAACGCCCCAATTAGCCGTAAACACTAAGGCATCATTATGTTCACATTTCACTTCTTTAATAAAGTGTGCTGGTATTTTTTCGCCGGTTTTTTTGTCTTTTCGTAAACCGGTTTCCATTTTGTGTTTAATTAGGGCTTTGACTTCAGTTTTGTCACCTTTGCCTTTTGCCTTAATTTTGATGGAGTTTTTAGCCATCGTTACTATCTCCTGATCTTAAAGTTGCTTTATCACGTGGTACTTCAAATGCGTGATGTTTGATTAGCCGCCGCATCCACCAATAGTTACCTTAACGGTTTTCTTAGCTTGAAATGCTTTGCCACCGGCTTGAACAACCGCAACGACATCGGATGTTTTACCCATCTTGATTCGAGTCGACACAAAACCCTCACATGAACTTGTGAGGTCAAAGGAAGCAGCTAATGGTTGAGGGTTTTCCGCAACAAATACGCTGATTTTTTCAACGCCTGTCATACTTGTGGAGACCGTAATCGGCACTACTGCGCCGTTTTCCGCAATATCAGGTGCTTTAATCTTGATATCACCGCTATCTGCTGCAGCTCCACCAGCGATAGTTGAAATAGCATCTGATAGTGTTTTTTGGGCAAAAGCTGACTCAGGCCATGCCGCCAGTACTTGACTAGGCTTTAGTAAGCCTGCGCCGACGGCAACACTTAGTACACCTGTTGTAACTGTGCCTTTTAAAAATGTTCTACGCTTCATACTCACCGTGTTATCTCCTAATTAAAGCGAATAGATAAATTCAACAACCTGATCCAGCTCTTTTTCCGATAGGATTTTATGGGCTCCGTATGGAGGCATAATCGAATTGGGATTGTTTATGGTAGCGTTCCCAATCTGCGCTTTTAAATCTGCTTTATTGGGAAATCTTTGTTTCATGTTTACGAGTGGTGGACCTATGTTGCCAGGCAGCTTTCCACCTGCAATGGCGTGACATGCCAGGCAATTACCTTTTTTTCTATGAAAGGCAATTTTCTTTCCAGTTTCTATATCTCCGGCCTGCGCTGTTGTACTCGCATTAGAAAAAATTACTGGACTACTTAAAAGTATTGCAACCGCACTTGCTGCTGCGACGAGCGTTTTCGGCATCCTCATTAACGACCCTCCTAATCAAGCCATTTAATAGCTAACCCCTAGCGAGGTAAAATACATATAACAATCATTACTAATCAACGTTCAACTTATGGTAGTTGTTTGCGCATGTCAATAAACATATTAATAATTGTTGTTATTTTTTTAGTTTTTAGCGAAGTATGGATGATTTTGCGAGTAACGTGCCGTGAATTAAGAAAAAGTTACACATATACTTAAGTATCATCTTAAGTAAATATGACACAAAATACGTAATATTCAACTATCGAAAAAACTATTTGGGTATTAATAAAATCTTGGCTAATTATTGCGCGATTGACAAAATCGCTTATTTGAGAAAAGAAGAGATTCTTTGAATGGTATTGCCACTTCAAATAATTTATAAATTCTCTGCCAGTCGTGTCATTGTTTTGATTTCTTGAATTCGGGTTTTAATGTTTTCCTTTTCTACATCAGACACCCCTTTTTTTCTTAAAGCTTGTTGCAAATGATCAATTGCAATGCCGACCTGGTCGTACATCAAGTAATATTCGGCGAGCAATTGGTGCGACTCACCTGGGTGTCCAGCTTCCTCTTCTGCTTTAGCTAGCAGTTGATAATAGATAGGTGTGGGTTGATAGTTTTTTATGTTTTTTAAAACTTTTTTTGCCTTTGAAGCATTTTTATTGATTAGCAATGCATCTGCATAATATAACGAAAGAGAAGGATTTCCAGGATTTAAAATCAATGCATCCTCAAACATATGATAACCCTTGGCCTGATGATTACTCTTGATTTCTATATTTGCTTTAAGGATTAAAAAAGGAATTCGGTTGCGATCTAGTTTGATAACCGAATTGATTTCCTTGCGAGCTGTTTCAAATTGCTCATCCTCTAACAGAGCAAGCGCGTAAGCGTAGTGATGAGCAATATTGTTTTGATAGCTACCTTCTTTTATTTCGGCTTTTAAGCTGTTGATGAGTTTTTTTACATTATCAGTGGTGATGACGCGCAGTTTCGCTTTAGCTAGAAAATAAGAAAGGCTGTCTGGTTTCGGCGTATATTCATATTGGGATGCGCGATTTCGAGACTCTGCAATTCGATTTACTGTCACAGGGTGGGTACTTAGGAATTCTGGAATTTGTGATTCTGCCAAGCGATTACCTTGTTGAAGTTTTTCGAAAAAACTTGGCATGCTATGTGGGTTATAACCACTGTTAACTAAAATTCTCATGCCGATATGATCAGCTTCTAACTCATGGGCTCGGGAAAAGCTGAGTTGTGATTGATAATTTGCAGCAATTGTTGCGAATATTGCAGCTTCAGTAAGATTGATATTAGCACTACTGCCCAGGACGATTGCCGCAATGATCGCTGCGGCGGTCGGTAGGCTCATTTTTTCGCCTGAATTAATGGAGCGCTCAAGATGGCGTTGAGTAACGTGAGCAATTTCATGGGCTACAACGGAAGTGAGCTCGCTTTCATTATCTGAATTAAGTATGAGCCCTGCATTGATACCTATGTATCCATTCGGGCCAGCAAAAGCGTTAATGTTAGGATCGTTAATAACAAAGAAGGAAAAGTGCCGGCTTTGAAATTCACTGTTGGCAATGAGTTCGAAGCCCAATTGAGAAATATAGGTTGTGATTTCGGGATCGTTGCTAACAGGCAAGCCTAGACGTACTTGTCGCATAAACACTTCGCCGAGCAATTTTTCTTCTGCTTCAGAAAAACGACTGCTATTGTCGATGCCGATATTTGGAAGCAAAATATCTTCAGCATATGCACCTAAATTCGCGACCACTGTAATGCTTATTATCAGTAGAATTTTTTTAATTTGTATCAAATTGCACTCGGATATTAATTCAAATAATCGTACGATACTCAATCTTCTCTTTCGCTAATATTGAGACAAAGCTAGGCGAATTTTGTTCGATATTTGGCTAGCTACGGTAACTCATGGTTTGAGATTGTGTCTTGTAATTGTTGTTTACGCAAACCATGCTATAGAATTCGTTGGTGTAGCGTTAAACTTTAGCAAAATTAGATTATTATTCATTCTATTCGCTATGTGATACTTGATTAACATTCCGAGTATGGCTATTCTCTGCATTGATATATTCGCATATATTAATATATGCATGAAACTTGCTGTGTTTATGCGCACTTTGTTGAATGCAATTGATCATGACGCAAAATATGATTAAATTCATAAGCTACTGATTATATTAACTGTTCTTATTATAACGATTATAGATTAAGGAGTTACACATGGCTGACTTTGATCAGGAACTCGATGCATCAGGTTTGAACTGTCCATTGCCTATTTTGCGTGCAAAAAAATCACTTGCTCCAATGGATGCCGGGCAAGTACTACATATTATTTCAACTGACCCCGGTTCAGTTAAAGACTTTGAAGCTTTTTGCAAGCAAACGGGTAATGAATTGCTTGATTCTAAAGATGACGGTGGGAAGTTTTACTTTCTTATTAAAAAGTCTTAATAAATAGCCGATACATTAGTTAATGATGATATTGGCAGGTGTTCGCAAAACCCCTGCATCTGCCAGGTGTTAAGGGGTCGATATGTCTGATAAAAAATTAGCAATTATTGCGACCAAAGGTACGTTAGATTGGGCTTATCCACCGCTAATTTTAGCTTCTACTGCCGCCGCATTAGGTTATGAAACACAAATTTTCTTTACGTTTTATGGCCTACAAATTCTCAAAAAAAATCTTAATTTAAAAGTAACGCCGCTGGGAAATCCCGGTATGCCAATGCCAGGAAATATATCAATCCCAGTGTTAATGCAGGCCATGCCCGGCATGCAAGCTTTAGTAACGAGCATGATGAAAAGTAAAATGCAGGGTAAAGGTATCGCCGATTTAGCAGAGTTACGAGCACTTTGTGTTGAAGCTGAGGTGAAAATGATTGCTTGTCAGATGACAGTGGATTTGTTTGAATTTAAACGCAGTGAATTATTGGATAGTTGCGAATATGGTGGAGCAGCAACATTTTTTGAATTTGCCGGTGAGTCCGACATCAACCTCTTTATGTAAGCACTTATCAAGCATTTAATTGAAAAAAGGAAAGCTTTTTAGTTTTCCTTTTTTTTTTGACTCTTGCCAGACTTCTTGATTCCAGTACCGCATTGCGTTAATGTAATGTTCTTAATGCACATAAAAATAAATTAAAATTATAAATATTTCAACAAGTTGCGGTAATTTGAGAGGGTGTCAATGAGTATCATTTTTGTGATGTTTGGTTTGGTTGTTGTGTTAAGTTGTGTCACTTTTTTATCTCGCTCCAACATTAATCGATATTTACGGCAACGGAAAACTATGGCTGTATTAATGTTGGTGCGTTCAGTTACTGACAAATAACATTGTTTTATTTGTTTATCTGTCTTTAATTTTAAATTTTCGTTTTTATGAATTATTGAGAGGTTCATAAATAACCCGGTTAAAACTGTGAACAACGCCGCGCTTTGTTGCACTGTATCTTGCCCTTTACTTCAATAATTCCCTATTTAGTCGATTAAACAATCACTTGAACCGTTTATTCTATTTGAAAACACGGAATGATCCACTATATGGCTGTTTATGAGGTTAACAATGATACAAATTATTTCTTCATCCGAAGCGAAATCTTTAATGGCGCAAGGTGCTCAATTAATAGATGTGAGGAGTGAAGCAGAATTTCGACAAGGTGCTGCACCAGGAGCGAGGAATCTACCCATTCAAAAGCTGGAAGCGACGGCGGCTGATCTTGATGTCAAAAAACCAGTGATTGTTTATTGCCGTACAGGAGGTAGAAGTGCAAAAGCTCAGCAATTGTTGCAGGGCATTGGTTTTCAACACGTTCATAATGCAGGCGCATTACATAATTATTTGAGTGATTGATACTCGGTAATAGTTAATATCTCGGAATAGGGAAATTCAATATGGAAATAAAACAATTATTTGATGCGGTGACTTGTACTTATAGCTACCTGCTGATCAATTCCATGACTAAGGAAGCTGCGATTATCGATCCAGTAAAGGAGCAATTCCAACGCGACAAGTTATATATTCAGGCACTTGAGTTGACACTGAAATATTCCATTGAAACGCATATTCATGCAGATCATGTCACTGCGTCAGGTTTCATGCGAAGCGAATTGGGTGCGCAAACGGTGGTACATAAAAATAGTGGTGCCTCCTGCCCTGATATTTTAGTTGAAGATGGCGCTGAATTTTTTCTTGGGGATGAAAAAATAAAAGTTATCTATACACCGGGTCACACAGATACTTGTATTAGCTTGTTTATCGAGGGGCATGTATTTACTGGAGATGCGTTGTTAATTCGTGCTTGTGGTCGTACTGATTTTCAAGCAGGTAACGCTTCAACTTTATATGAGTCGATTACTCAAAAGTTATTTACGTTGCCGGATAATACGGTGGTACATCCAGGTCATGATTATGAAGGCTTCATTAGTACCACCATTGGTGAAGAAAAAAAATTAAACCCTCGTTTGGGCAACAATACAAGCAAAGAAGATTTTGTTCATATTATGGACACTATGGATTTGCCTGATCCAAAACGAATGGCTGTGGCTGTACCGGGCAATCTGGCTTGTGGTTTGGATTGATTTTTTTTAACCGAACATACGTCTGTCATTAATTGTTCAATCCGACCTAATTTATCGAATAATTTGATTTTGCAGCATTAACTGATATTATCATTGAATAAAGTATATTTTATTCAATCATAAAGTGAACCATGGCTGACAGACGTTTACAAGTATTTCACACCGTTGCAAACTTGCTAAGCTTTACCAAGGCTGCAGAAACTTTGCACATGACTCAGCCGGCGGTAACGTTTCAAGTGCGGCAATTGGAAGAGTATTTCAATACCCGTTTGTTTGATCGAACGCATAACCGGATTAGTTTGACCGAAGCTGGTAAACGCGTGAACGAATATGCTGCGCGAATATTTGATTTGTATGGTCAAATGGAAAATTCCGTTAAGGAATTAACTGGCGAAGTCAGTGGTGTTTTGATTATTGGTGCTAGTACGACAATTGCTGAGTACATGCTGCCCGCCTTGTTAGGTGACTTTAAATCCGAATACCCCGATGTAAATGTGCGTCTTAAAGTATCCAATACCGAAGGTATTGTTACGATGGTTGAAAATAATGTTATTGATCTTGGTGTTGTGGAAGCGTCAGTCAGTAATAAAAACCTAGCCGTCGAACTTTGTAAAAAAGATCAATTAGTCGCGATTGTTCCGCCAACTCATGAGCTAGCCAATGAAGCCAGTCTTAAAGTAGAGCGTTTATTGCAATTCCCCTACATCTGTCGTGAGGAAGGATCTGGTACGCGCGAAGTGATCATTGAATACTTGCAAGGTGCCGGATTAAATTCTCATGAGTTAAATATCATTATGGAATTGGGTAGTCCGGAAGCAATAAAAGGTGCCGTTGAAGCAGGTATTGGTATTACTGTCCTCTCTAGAGCCACTTTAGCTAAAGAGATTAAGTTGGGTACACTGGTTGCTATTCCGCTTGATCCACCATTGGAAAGACCATTTTCTTTTGTTCACCAAAAACAAAAGTTCCGTCAGCGTGCTATGGATGAGCTGCTTGAATTTGCGCGGCAGTACTGCATAGATCACCCCCAAGTCGAAATATAACCCTCAGAGTATTCATCTTTTGGTTCTGAGCTGCCTTTATTGTGTACTCGATCGGTCACATATTTTTATATGCTCTCTCACTCCGTGCACAATAAAGGCAGCTCAGAACCAAAATCTAAACACTCTGAAAGCTATATTGAAATTTGATTTTCTTCCTATCTGCTGCATAATAAGTCTTTATTGATAAGTCGCGGTTGAATTTTGCGCCATGAAGGTTGTTGAAAAAAAATTATTGCATCTCTACCGTGAAATGACTGATGATGACCAGCATGCTTTGATTCGTTATGCTGAATTTTTAACCGAAGCTAAGGAAGAGGGGAGCGTTGAGCTTGCGGAGCCTACGCAAATTCCTGTAAAAGAAAATGAGTCTGTGGTTGGAGCTTTAAAACGTTTATCAGCTACCTATCCTATGTTAGATAAGGCTAACATGCTGGATCAAACATCAACATTAATGTCAGACCATTTGTTGCGTGGTAAAGCTAAGGAAGAAGTTATTAAAGAGTTTGATGTTTTGTTTGAACAAGAATATAAGAAATTAAAAAGAGAAAACACATCCAATGATTGAAATATTGAAAAAGTGGTATGAGCGCCATTTTTCCAATCCTCAGGTAGTTATTCTTGCCTTATTGTTAATTTCCGGTTTTACAATTGTGATTGCAATCGGTGATATATTGATGCCATTACTGGCAGCAATAGTAATTGCCTACATGTTAGAAGTACCCGTGAAAAAAATTCAAATCCGTGGTGTTGGCCGGAGAACCGCAAGCGCTGTGGTGTTTGCGATTTTTTTTACAATAATGACGATTTCAACGTTGATTATGGTGCCGTTACTCTTTGAGCAGGTTTCCCAATTTATTGCTGAATTGCCAAAAATGGTAGGTCGCATTCAGCAAGAGCTTTTACAGTTGCCTGAAGAGTATCCCGCAGTGATAACACCATCTCAGATTAACGACATTATGGCAGTTGTTAAATCGGAAATCGGGCGTTTTAGTCAAGCCGTTGTATCATTTTCGATTTCATCCTTACAGGGCATTATTACTTGGATGGTATATTTGATTTTGATTTTTTTATTGGTCTTTTTCTTTTTAAAAGACAAGGAAGTGATAAAAACCTGGATCAGTGGGTATATGCCGAGAAAACGTGTCATGGTGCAGCAGGTCTGGGGTGAAATGGATATCCAGATTGGTAACTATATACGCGGTAAAATTGTCGAAATCATTATTGTTGGTGTGGCCAGTTATATTGCTTTTCTTATTATGGGTTTGAACTACGCATTTTTACTGGGTTTATTGGTTGGTTTGTCGGTCTTAGTGCCATTTGTCGGAGCGACAGTTGTCACAATTCCAGTGGCCTTAACGGCATTTTTTCAATTTGGTTGGAGTTCTGAATTCGGGTATTTGCTACTAGTCTACGGAATTATTCAAGCGATAGATGGTAACGTGATTGTTCCATTATTGTTTTCTGAAGCGGTTAATTTACATCCTGTCGCAATAATCGTTGCGATAATATTTTTTGGTGGTTTTTGGGGGCTTTGGGGTGTCTTTTTTGCGATTCCTTTGGCGACTTTAGTGAAGGCCGTGCTTAATGCCTGGCCTGAAGCTTGTGAGACTGAGGATCCTGCTGTAACTTGAGTAAACTATTACAGCAGGTTTAGGAATCCAAGCAATTAATGCAATGTTGGGGTTTTATAGGACCTCAGAGGCAAAATCCGCAAGTCTAGAACGTTCGCCACGTTGCAATGTTATGTGTGCACCGTGATCCCATTGTTTAAATCGATCTACGACATAGGTTAAACCAGATGTCGTTTCTGTTAAATAGGGCGTGTCAATCTGTGCAACATTTCCAAGGCATACGATTTTTGTTCCTGGTCCTGCTCGTGTGATCAGTGTTTTCATTTGTTTTGAGGTAAGATTTTGTGCCTCATCGATGATGACAAATTTATTCAAAAATGTCCTGCCACGCATAAAATTTAGCGAGCGAATTTTAATGCGTTTTTGTAATAAATCATTGGTGGCAGCACGTTCCCAGTCACCTCCCTCTTGAGGCGAAGCTAAGACTTCTAAGTTATCCATTAGTGCACCCATCCAAGGTGTCATTTTTTCTTCTTCTGTGCCAGGTAAAAATCCAATGTCTTCCCCGACGGGGACTGTGACACGAGTGACAATAATTTCCTGATAATTTTTTTGTTCGAGGGTTTGCGTTAACCCCGCTGCTAATGTCAGTAATGTTTTACCTGAGCCTGCTTGTCCGAGTAAGGATACAAAGTCAATTTCCGGATCCATTAAAACATTGAGAGCAAAGTTTTGTTCTCGATTGCGCGCATGTATTCCCCAAACACTATGAGTACCTTGCTCATAGTCAGTTAAGACTTCGATGGTTGCTTCATTTTCTTGATGTTTGCGTACGATGGCATAAAAGCTGTCTTTATCATTATGTACAAATTGATTGGGATACCAGTCTTCCAAGCCTTCCCCTTTTAAATTATAAAACGTACGACCTTCTTTCTGCCAAGATTCAATACCCGTACTGTGAAGATCCCAGAAGTCATCTTTTAGTGCACAAGCACCGCTATAGAGTAGATCCATATCATCAATGACTTGGTCACTACTATATTCTTCTGCGGAAATACCCAGTGCAGCTGCTTTAATGCGTAAATTTATGTCTTTAGTAACAAGAGTTACAGAGCGTTCCTTCAATTCGTCTCGTAGAGCGAGGCTCACACTGAGAATAATGTTATCCGGTACGCTGCCTGGCATATCTCGGGGAAGCTCGTGTTTTAATTCCCGAGTTTGTAAATATAATTTGCCTAATGGCTTGTCGCTAGTAAGTGATGTAGGCAAAGGTAAGCCGATTTCAATTTCTTCTTGACTGGCATCTTCCACCGCTTCTGCTAAAAAGCGTGTAGCCTGACGCGCACTGCGGGCAACGTCCGAATGTCCTCGTTTATTTTTATCGAGTTCTTCAAGTACCATCATGGGAATAAAAACATCATGCTCTTGAAAACGGTAAATACTACTGGGATCATGCATTAATACATTGGTGTCAAGTACAAACAAGCGGTTTTTTGTTTCTTTAAGCGATTTTATATTCATTAATAAAAGAGCCTCCTTAAACCCGCAACGAGATTACAGGTATTTAATACTGCTTCGGCGGTTTATCTGAATCCACTTAAAAAGAACTTGCAATGGAGATACCGGAATCGATGCTGTACAGATGAATGGTAAATATGGTGTTACAATGATTTGCTAGCTTGTAAAACTTCTTCTACATGGCCGGCAACTTTCACTTTGCGCCATTCTTGTTTTAAAACACCTTTTTCATCAATCAAAAAAGTGCTTCGTTCGATGCCCATATGAACTTTGCCGTATAGTTTTTTTTCTTTGATAACATCAAATAATTGACAAAGAACTTCTTCTTTATCGGATAATAAATCAAATGGAAATTCGTGTTTGGCTTTAAAATTTTCGTGAGTTTTTACACTATCACGGGAAACGCCGAGAATGATTGTTCCTGCACGCTTGAATTTGGCGTGATTATCGCGAAAGTTTTGACCTTCAGTCGTACACCCAGGTGTATTATCTTTTGGGTAAAAATACAACACGATTTTTTTGCCTTTTAAATCTTTTAGACTGATATCTTTGTCACCTGTGGCAGGTGATGAAAAAGCAGGCACTTTTTTGCCCAATACAACTTGGCTCATGAATGATTCCTTGAAATTGAATATGGTTTTGTTTTATTAAATCATACATGACAAAAAATCCCCAGTCCCATGGAACCAGGAGGTTGCCAGGGAGTCTTTTTAAAGGCAGATAATCCCGTTTTACATCATTACCTTGCTTAATTTTTATTAGGTCAGTAGTATTCGGCTTTTCGTTTTTAATTGGAGATAACCCATGTTTCAAGGCAGTATGGTGGCACTGGTAACCCCAATGCATGCCGATGGATCCGTTGATTATGCCTGCCTGGAAAAATTGGTGGATATGCATGCCGAAGCGGGGACTGATGCGATTGTTGCCGTGGGGACAACGGGTGAATCAGCAACGCTGAATTATGACGAGCACTGCGACGTTGTACGATTTGTTGTCGAAAAAGTAAACAAACGTATGCCGGTAATCGCAGGCACAGGTTCTAACTCGACTCGTGAAGCCATTGAATTGGGTTTATGTGCTAAGAAATCAGGTGCTGATGCCACTTTAGTGGTTACCCCTTACTATAATAAACCTACTCAACATGGCCTCTTTGAGCATTATAAATTGCTTGCCGAATCCGTTGATTTACCGATGATTTTATACAATGTGCCTGGTCGCACGGCAGTAGATATGTTGCCAGAAACCGTAGCGAAGCTTGCGAAATTACCCAATATTATTGGTATTAAGGAAGCTTCAGGCAGCCTAGATCGTATTGCTGAGTTGGTGGCGTCAGGTGGGGAAAATTTCATCGTATTAAGTGGTGACGATGATTTGGCACTTGCTGCTGTTGGTAAAGGGGGAAAAGGGGTTATATCGGTGACAGCCAATGTTGCACCTCAGCTTATGCACCAAGCTTTTAGCGAAGCGCTAGTTGGAAATAGTGCAGAGGCACAAGCAATAAACGAAAAATTAACAGCATTACACAGAGATTTGTTTTTGGAAGCTAATCCAATCCCAGTTAAATGGGCATTACACGAGTTAGGTTTGATTGAAGAGGGTATTCGACTGCCAATGACTTCTTTATCAGAAGAGAAAAGACCTGCGCTACGTCAAGCTTTAGTACAAGCTCAATTATTATAGGATACATTATGCCGTCGTCCTTGCGTCAAAAGTTTTTATTATTTGTATTATCAATGTTTGCAATATTGATAATTGGTTGTGCTTCAAAACAAACTGAGTTTTATAAACATCAGCCAAGTTTGCAATCCTTAGAAGTTCCACCAGATTTAACGTTATTGGATGTGAACAGTGGTTTTGAGATTCCTCAAATTGCTGAAGCTGAAACAAAAATTGTCCAATTGAGTAATGGCTCGGATATTACACTAAAAAAAGATGGGCGACTGCGTTGGTTAAACATTCAAGCTGAACCTAAAGAAATTTGGGATGAAACTAAAGAATTTTGGATTGCTTACAAAGTTGATCTCAATTGGGAAAGTCTTAAATTGGGAATTATGGAAACGAAATGGATAAGCAGTTATGAGTCAGACTATGCACAAGATCGATTTCGTGTTCGTTTAGAGCCAGGTGCCAAAAACGGTGAAACAGACTTGTATATAAGCCATCGTGGGCGTCAGGAAGGATTGTTGGATGGAGAAGTCATTGAAGGCTGGGTAACGGAATATAATGATCCTGAACTAGAAATAGAAGTGATGGGAGAATTACTCAGTTATTTTGGATTAAGTAGTGATAGAAAGACTGCAATTCTTGATGATGCTAAACAAAAACCCGATTTGGCTGTGTTGAACTTAAAAGCAGATATACCAAACCTGGTCATGAAAGAGCCTTATAATCGTAGTTGGCGTTTTGTGTCTCAATCTATCGATCGGACGGGGAATATTGTTACTCAGCGCGATAAAAAAGCGGGTTGGTTGGATGTACGTTTAGTTGAAGGTAGTACGACAGCGGACTTTATTCCAGGTTTCGCGCTTTCAGATCAAGATAGAGAGGTTATTCGATTGAAAATAGTCACCGAAAACAAACAAACTACGGTGTCTGTATTAACGGATGAAGGGCAACCTGATCGCTCTGAAATGGCTCAAATTATTCTGCAAAATTTATATGACAACCTATAGAAGGGTGATCGCCCCCTTATGAAAAAGAAACAAGAATTATACGCCGGTAAAGCAAAATCCGTTTACTACACTGACGATCCGAATAAACTCATTCTTTTTTTTCGGAATGATACATCGGCTTTTGATGGTGAAAAAGTTGATCAGCTGGATCGTAAAGGCATGGTGAACAATTATTTTAATAATTTCATTATGCAAAAACTGGAAGAAAATGGCATTGAGACCCATCAGATTGAATTGATCTCAGATCAGGAGTCTGTTGTTAAAAAGCTCGATATGATGCCCATTGAATGTGTCATTCGCAATATAGCGACGGGTAGTTTGTGTCGTCGATTAGGTGTTGAAGATGGTTTGGATTTAAATCCACCGACATTTGAGTTTTTTCTTAAAAATGATGAATTACATGATCCGATGATCAATGATTATCATATCCGTTCTTTCGGTTGGGCTAACGATGCTGAAATTGAAGCCATGAAAATCCTAACCTTTAAAGTAAACGATATTTTGTCTAAATTGTTCTCGGATGCAGGTTTGCTATTAGTCGATTATAAACTGGAATTTGGTCGATTTAATGGCAATATCGTATTAGGCGATGAATTTACACCAGATGGTTGCCGATTATGGGATATGGAAACACGTCAGAAAATGGATAAAGATCGTTTTCGTCAAGGATTAGGTGGTGTTGTAGAAGCCTATGAAGAAGTAGCTCTGCGACTAGGGGTAAAATTACCCGAATAAAACCATTAAAAATTTTTATCATCAAAGGCCTGGTTGTTTTTCGATCAGGCTTTTTTTATGGCTTATCAAAAATACATCAAATTAAAGTTCTTTTGGAATTAAGTCGCTAAGTTTTGGAAGAGAAGGACTAACCGTAAGAAAGCATTATGATTAAACTGAAAATCAAAGACTTAACGAAGTTGAGACTTACCCATAAAATTTGGTTTGGGTTTGCTGTAATCTTGTTGATGTTAATTGTAGTTTCTGTAACAACGTTATTGACTTTGACTGAAAGTGAAACCAGTTTTGATAAAGTGGTCAATGAATATCAGCCGAGAACTTTAGTGTCTCTTGAATTATCTAGTCATGTTCGCGCTGCAGCTGGTTCCCTGGGTTTCTATTTATTAAGTAAAGAAGATGCACATAAGCAAAATTATGAAGCAAGCCTGGTAAATATCAGTAACAGTCTTGACGAATTAAAAAGTCTCGTTAGTGATAGTCAAGATTCTGATTCAAAACAACAGCTTAGCTCAATTGAGCAAAACATAGAAAAATTTGCTGCCTACAAAGACAAAATGCTGCACCTTGCTTCAAATCAATTAGATAACTTCCCAGCGCTTAAGTATGCATCAAACAATATTAATCCATTTTCGAGGGAATTGTTACAAGCCCTAAGCAATATGGTTAGCGCAGAGCAGGAAGAAGATGTTTCTGCTGAACGTCGTGATTTTTTAATGGATATTGAAGCTGCTCGATATGCGTGGGCGATCATTATGGGGCATATTCGCACATATATGATTGCTGGTGATAAGGCAGCATTAGATAATGTTTTATTGTATCTCGAACAGTTTAAGAAAAAAATCAATGAAATAAATACTAAATCAGACTTATTAGGATTTGAGCAAGAAGAATTTTTTGTCGTTGTTACCGAAAAAACAACGGAGTTTGAGTCGTCCTTAGAGGGTGTTATTAAGATATTTAGTAGTAATCAATATCGCACCGATTCGTTTTTATTGCGATCTGAAGTTGGCCCTATTGTTTTAGCCATTGATTCTGACTTAAAGCAATTGGTTAGTAAGGAACGTAATAATATTCAAGCAACGGGCGCCAGTTTATTAAGTAGTTTGTCCGCGAGCAAAATGACAATTATTGGATTGTTGATCGTGGGTGTTGCATTGGGCATCTTGTTGTCATGGGTGATAGCACGTGCCATTGTTAAACCAATGGAGCAAGCAGTATCTGCAATGGAAGATATTGCGCAAGGTAATGGCGATTTAACCAAACGTTTAGATGACTCTGCAAATGATGAAATTGGCGAAATGGCCAAAGGTTTTAATGCCTTCGCAGAAAAAATACAGATGTTAATTGCTTCCAGTGTTGACATTACCGGTAGAGTTGATGAAAAAGTTAGTCGTCTATTTGTTGTTTCTGAAGAAACAAAAACTCGAGCTGATAGGCAACAAGCGCAAACCGAAGAAGTGGCAGAAAATGTACGGGAAGTTGCAGAAAATGTTGGCTCAGTGACGGAAAATGCAAGTTTAGCCGTGCAGGCAGCTAGTAGTGCGAATACAGCAACGAATGAAGGTAAAAAAGTTGTTGATGATACTATTCAAAGTATTGAATCCATGGCGTCAGGCGTTCAATCCGCATCAGATGCAATGCGTTCTTTAACTGAACAGACGGATAAAATTGGTACTGTGGTTGACGTGATTAAAGGCATCGCTGAGCAAACAAACTTGCTAGCTTTAAATGCAGCAATAGAAGCCGCACGTGCTGGTGAGCAAGGTCGCGGTTTTGCAGTTGTTGCTGATGAGGTTCGTACATTGGCATCACGCACTCAAACTTCAACAGACGAAATTGAAGCGATGATTAAGTCATTACAGACTGATGCAGGGTCTGCAACTCAGACAATGGAGCATGAGAGAGAGCGAGCAAGTAATAGTGTTGAACAAGCTGCAAAGACAGCGCAGGCGTTTGAGACGATTTACGAGTCCGTGTCATCCATCAGTCGTATGAATAATGAAATTGAGCAGGCAGCTCAAGCTCAACAGCAAAAAACAGATCATGTTAATTCAATAATTGAAGGATTGATAGAGATCGCTGAGGAGAATGCAGCCGGGGCGCAGCAGACGCATTCGGCGGCCAATGAATTAACTGAATTAGAGACTGAGCTAAAGCGTTATATGACTCAATTTAAAATTTAAATCGAAATTTTAAATAATAAAAATATGATGTACTAAGAAAAAGGTAATTTTTAATGCTAGCGATTAAGCGTTATTTTAATAATTTTAGCTTAGCGATAAAAATTGGAAGCGGTTTTGCTATCGTTTCACTGTTACTGCTCGTGGTTACTGGTGTGGCCGTTTTTAGCTTTCAGTCAAATCGGGCAGTAGTATCAGAGGTTATTGAAGAATTTCAGCCGGCAGTTTTAGCCAGCAATCAATTACAAAAAGAAATCAATGCAACTGCCGCGTCTATGGGTTTTTATTTACTTGGTAAAGATGAAATTCATAAGAATAATTACGCCCAAGGCTTGGAAAAGCTAAACCAGCAAATTGAAAACCTAAACACCTTTTCTGTTATTAAAAATGATGAAAAATCTCAGCAATTACTACAAGATATTTCGGCTGAAATGGGAACGTTTGCTGAATTCAAAGACCGTGTTTTGTTGTATGCTGCAAAAGATTCCGAGAACTATCCGGCAATGCTATATGGTGCCAGAGAGATTAACCCTTTAAGTCAACAAATGCTCCAAATTATCACTATGATGATTCTTTCAGAAGAAGAAGAGGATATCTCTGAGGAGCGAGCCGGTATAATGAAAGACTTAGGCGATATGCGTTATGCATTTTCAAGTGTTATGGCAGGTATACGCGCTTATTTAGCGTTTCGAGCTCAGCCATCTTTGGATGAAGTTAATCTTTATCGAGGGCAGCTCGAAACGGTGCTTGGGCGTTTTCAAAAACATGCTGAGGTTTATACATTTGAACAAGAAGAAGGAATGGAAGAGTTTTTAGAGATTAAAGGTCGTTTTTTTTCAAATTACGAAGAACTCTTGGTCATACACGGTGGTGAAAAATGGCGAATGGATAGCTATATGTTACGCGCTGAAGTGGCTCCTTTGGTATCGAGTATCATTCGAAATGCGCAATTGTTGGCAGAGCATCAAAGTGAAAGAATAAATAGAGTCAGCAGCGATTTATTTAAGTCGATGGACAGAAATATGTTTATTATTTTGGCCGTTAGTGTTGGTGCGCTTGTTTTGGTTGTGATAATTGTTTTAGTCATTCGCCAAATTAGTATAAAGCCATTAGCAGCGACAGTGGCTGCCATGAACGATATTGCAGAAGGTGAAGGTGATCTTACGCGGCGTTTAGAAGCATCCGGTAAGGATGAGGTGGCACAATTGGCAAGTGCATTTAATCAGTTTTCTGATCGTATTCGCGACATGATATCTCAAAGCGTTGGCGTTGCTGATAATTTATCAGAAGGCATAAATCGCTTGGAGGTTGTCTCTCAAGAGTCCAGTGAAGGTGCAGAATCGCAACGAGAAGAAACATCGCAAGTGCAATCTGCGATTGAGCAGATGATTCTGGCTACTGAAGAAGTTTCTCGTAGCGCACATGATGCGGCCAATTCGGCTGAAGACTCTAAGTCTCAAGCCAAAAATGGACAAGAGATTGTGGCGAATGCATCTGATGCATTTGCTTCATTGGCGAGCGAAGTGGAGACAGCAAGTAGCGTAATTCAACAATTGCAGCAAAATAGTCATAGTATTGGCGGTATGTTGGATGCAATAAAAGAAATTGCTGAGCAGACAAATTTATTAGCACTCAATGCGGCAATTGAGGCTGCTCGTGCAGGTGAGCAGGGACGAGGTTTTGCTGTTGTTGCTGACGAAGTGCGTACTTTGGCAAATCGAACGCAAAACTCAACGGCAGAAATAGAGCAGATAATAACCGCTTTCAAATCTAACGCAGCAGAGGCTGTGGAAGTTATGGCGCGAGGCCAGGAAAAAGCCCAGGAAGGTGTCAATTATTCCAATAAGGTTGACGATACGTTGAAGAATATTACGCTATCTGTAAATAGTATCGCGGATACAAACTCACACATTGCTTCAGCATCTGAAGAGCAGCAAATGGTTTCTTCTGAAATTCAACAAAATGTAGGGGCCTTAATGAATATTGGGCAAAAAAGTGCGGACGGTGCATTGCAAACCCAGTCTACCGCTGCGGAGCTATCCCAATTTCGGGATCAATTACAAAGTTTGATGAAACAATTCAAAATTCAATAATTTGAATACCCATTTCTTTCCATTTCTATTGAAATGGGCGCTGGTTTGCCTCAATTGAATACAATATAATATCGCTCCCTAACACAGTCTCAGAGAGTAACATGATCGTAATTCGTGGTAATCAGGCCCTATCGTCTTTTCGTATCGAGAAATTGGTACAGCAAATCCAGTTGGCCATTAATCAGCCTGTAAATCTCAGTACCGAATCCATTTATTTTGTGGATGCCGAGCAAACTCTTTCAGATGATGAACTAGTACGAATCGATGAATTACTGGAAATTCCTTCCGAGCAGTATATGGATGTTAGCAAAGCGGATTTAATCGTTATCCCAAGAATCGGCACAATTTCCCCTTGGTCAAGTAAAGCGACAGATATTTTACAGCATTGTGGTTTGGCTGAAGTTAAGCGTATTGAAATGGGAATTGCATATCAAGTACGAAAAACAGATGGGCAAGCTTTGAACGAAGTTGAGTTGGAAAAACTCTCTGCTTTAGTTCATGACCGAATGACTCAGTCAGTGATTTTTTCATTGGAAGATGCGGATTCACTTTTTTTAGAAATGTCACCTAAAGCACTTTGTCGTATTGATATTTTGTCTGGTGGGCGCGAAGCCTTGGTAACAGCTAACAATGAAATGGGCCTGGCACTGGCCGATGATGAAGTGGATTATCTACTTGAAAATTTTATCGCATTAAATCGTAATCCGACCGATGTAGAACTGATGATGTTTGCTCAGGCAAACTCTGAGCATTGTCGACATAAAATTTTCAATGCTGATTGGGTCATTGATGGTGAAGTACAGGAAAAATCCCTGTTTAAAATGATACGCAATACCCACGAAAAAAATTCGGAAAATATTTTAACTGCTTACAGTGATAATTCTTCTGTAATTGATGGTCGAGCGAGAGGTTGGTTTTATCCAGATGGAGAAACCAGGGAATACGCTTATTCCGACGAGCCGAGTCATATTCTCATGAAAGTGGAAACGCATAACCATCCCACAGCAATATCACCATTTGCAGGTGCGGCAACAGGTTCTGGCGGTGAAATTCGTGATGAAGGTGCTACAGGGCGAGGTTCTAAGCCAAAGGCGGGTTTATGTGGCTTCTCTGTATCCAATTTACAAATACCTAATGCTATTCAAGCTTGGGAGCAGGATTATGGTAAGCCGAATCGAATCGTTTCCGCTTTGAATATTATGTTGGAAGGTCCCATTGGTGCTGCATCTTTTAACAATGAGTTTGGTCGACCGAATATATGTGGTTATTTTCGAACATACGAAGAAAGAGTGCCTGGTGCTAATGGCGATGAAGTTCGAGGTTATCATAAGCCGATTATGTTGGCAGGTGGATTGGGTAGCATTCGAGATGAATTGGTTGCAAAAAATCAAATCAGTGATGGTGATCAGCTGATTGTGTTGGGTGGCCCATCAATGTTAATTGGTTTGGGGGGTGGGGCAGCATCATCTATGGCCAGTGGCAGTAGTGCAGAAGATTTGGATTTTGCTTCAGTACAGCGTGGAAATCCTGAAATGGAGCGTCGTTGTCAGGAGGTTATTGATAGTTGCTGGCGAAAGGGTGATAACAATCCAATTGTGAGTATTCATGATGTGGGTGCGGGTGGTATTTCTAATGCGATGCCCGAACTGGTTGATGATAGTGGCTGTGGTGGCAAGTTTGAACTCAGAGCGATTCATTGTGATGACGCCGGTATGTCGCCTATGGAAATCTGGTCTAATGAATCACAAGAACGTTACGTTTTGGCTGTACCAGCAGAGCGTATGGAAGAATTTGAAAGCATCTGTGAGCGTGAACGTTGCCCTTTTGCTACGATTGGTGTTGCTACAGATGAACAGCATTTAAGTGTTGGTGATGCATTATTAGAAGACCAGCCAGTGGATATTCCCTTGGATGTTTTATTGGGTAAACCACCAAAAATGTTGCGCGATGTTCAGCATAAGGCGATACAAAAAAATGCATTAGACCTTTCTGGAATAAATATCGAAGAAGCGGTTTATCGGGTGTTGCGATTACCGACAGTAGCCGATAAATCGTTTTTAATTACCATTGGTGATCGATCAGTAACAGGTTTAGTCAGTCGTGATCAAATGGTTGGGCCTTGGCAAGTTCCTGTGGCAGATGTTGGTGTAACTACAACAAGTTTTCACACCACAACTGGGGAAGCTATGGCGTTAGGTGAACGAACTCCAATTGCCTTGTTGGATCATGCGGCATCAGCGCGCATGGCGGTTGCTGAGTCTATTACTAATATTGCGGCCGCAAATATAAATGCCATTGGTGATATTGTTTTATCAGCGAACTGGATGGCGCCTGCTGGGCATGATGGAGAAGATGCTGGTTTATATGATGCGGTTCGATCTGTGGGTATGGAGCTTTGTCCTCAACTTGGCATAACGATTCCAGTGGGTAAAGATTCTATGTCGATGAAAACGGTTTGGCAGGATGGCGAAGCAGATAAATCAGTGACCGCGCCAATGTCGCTCATAAGTTCTGCGTTTGCTCCCGTAAAAGATGTGAGAAAAACACTGACACCGCAAATACGAACAGATAAAGCAGGCACTTGCTTAATGTTAATTGATTTAGGTCAAGGTAAAAATCGTTTAGGTGCGAGTTGTTTAGCTCAGGTTTATAAACAAATTGGTGATGTTGCAGCTGATTTGGATGATGCTGAATTATTGAAATCATTTTTTGCAGCTGTTCAAACATTAAATGAAAAATCACTTTTGCTTGCATATCACGATCGCTCGGATGGCGGTTTATTGGCGACCGTATGTGAAATGGCATTTGCCGGTAACACTGGATTAACAGTAAACCTTGGGCACGTAGCTGATAATGCATTTAGCGCTTTATTCAGTGAGGAGCTGGGTGCTGTGGTTCAAGTTTATAAATCAGACCTGGATGCTATTAATAAAATATTAAAAGAATATGGATTAGTTGATAAGGCTCATGTGATTGCTGAGTTGAATTCTAATCAGATAATTCGTTTTGAATTTGCTGACGAATTAGTGTTTGAGGATAGTAAGATTAATTTGCATAGTGCGTGGTGTGAGACTTCGTATCAAATGATGCAATTGAGAGACAATCCAATATGTGCGGAACAATGGTTTTCTGAAATAAAATCAGATAACGACCCGGGTTTGACTGCTAAGCTTAGTTATGATCTGAATGAAGATATTTCTGCGCCCTATATTGCTAAAGGTGAAAGACCTAAGCTGGCGATATTGCGAGAGCAAGGTGTGAATGGTCATTTGGAAATGGCTGCAGCATTTGATCGAGCAGGGTTTTCCAGTGTTGATGTCCATATGAGCGATGTAATTTCTGGTCGAGTAACATTGGATGAATTTAAAGGTTTGGTGGCCTGTGGTGGTTTTTCTTATGGTGATGTTTTAGGGGCCGGACAAGGTTGGGCCAAATCCATTTTATTTAATACGCAAGCGCGTGATCAATTCAGCGCATTTTTTGAAAGAAATGACAGTTTTGGCTTAGGTGTATGTAACGGATGTCAGATGATGTCGCATCTTTCAGAATTAATTCCGGGCGCGAGTGCATGGCCAAAATTCAAAAGAAATCTTTCTGAGCAATTTGAAGCTCGTTTGTCTTTAGTTGAAGTAACAGAGTCTGCGTCCATTTTTCTAAAAGAAATGCAAGGTTCTATTATGCCCATTGTTGTATCTCATGGGGAAGGTAGGGCAGTATTTAAAAACGAATTAGATGCAAATATTGTTAGGAAAAGTCAGCTAAATTGTTTGCAATATATTGATAATCGTCATCAGGCAACGGAAAAATACCCAGCGAACCCCAATGGCACTGAGGATGGCTTAACTGGATTTACGACAGAAGATGGCCGTTTTACTATTATGATGCCGCATCCTGAGCGTGTATTTAGGGCATCACAGTTTTCCTGGCGCCCAGATGAGTGGCAAGAAGATGGTGCCTGGATGAGAATGTTTCGAAATGCGAGAGCCTGGGTGGATTAAAGAAGTCGTTGCTACTGTTCGATAAGGTATGAGAATTGGTAATTTATAGGGAAATGGATAATGCCAGATCGAGAACTGATAAAAATTCTTTACGTTGAAGATGAGCCGGATATTGCCCAGGTCGCGCAATTGGCATTAGAAACTGTCGGTGGGTTTACTTTAGAGATTTGCGAAAATGGCCAAATTGCATTGGACAAAGGCCCTGCATTTCAACCTGATTTAGTACTTATGGACGTGATGATGCCAGAAATGGATGGTCCTACTGCGTTGAAAGAAATGAAGAAAATGGCTGAGTTTGAAAATGTTCCAGTTATCTTTATGACGGCTAAGGTTCAACCCTCAGAAATAGAGGAATACAAATCATTGGGTGCTGTAGATGTTATCCCCAAACCCTTTGATCCGATGGCACTTGCAGATCAAGTAAGGCAAGTTTGGGCTGGTTGTTAACACGACATATAAGTAACTCCTCTATATTCAATAGCTTGACTCCCTTTACATGGTACTTATGCGTATAACGGAATATCCAGTGCACACTTATATTGCGGAGTTGTCAAAGTATTTGCTAATAACGCATAAAGAAGAATGGAGTCGTTGTTGTGTTTTATTATATTTTTCATTGGATTAAAGTGATTGCTCTATGTTTAGACTTTTTTATAATCACTGTCTTTCTTTATTTGTTGTCATTTTTACCTAAATCATCTGTATCAAGCTTCTACCACAAATTATTTAGAGTATGGTGTAAATCATATGTTCGTGCGTTAGGAGTTGATTTAAAGCTTATACAAAACAATAAGTTGCCGTTGCCAGCGCGTTATATTTTAATTGCTAATCATCCTTCAGCTTTTGAAGATGTTGGCGTGCCTGCTCTATTTGAGGTTTATTCTTTAGCTAAAATTGAAGTAAGCAGCTGGCCAATACTGGGTCGCATTAGTGATGCTGCGGGGACTTTATATGTAAAGCGAGAATCGAAAGAATCGAGAAACGCCGCAGCTATTGAAATTAAGGAGGCACTGGAGAGCGGTAAAAACATTGCTATGTATCCCGAAGGTGGTTGTTTAGGGCGACGGATTTTTGAAACCTTTCGATTTGGTGCATTTGATATATCAATGCAAACCAATGTACCCATATTACCGGTGTTTATTCATTATGAATCACAGGAAGATTTTGAATGGGTTTCACCACATACTTTGCTGGATAAAATGTGGCATTTTTTAACTTCTAAAAACAATAGGGCAAATTACTATGTATTTGACGCGATAAATCCCGAGGATTTCTCTAGCAAGGAAGAATATATGGAATATACTCATGAGTTATATTTAAAATGGCAAGCTAAATACTTGGAATAAGGGAAGAAAATCAATGCGTAATAAAGAAAAAAGTACAAATATTTATTTCTTACGCCATGGGCAAACAGACTTTCCTCTTGATCGCATATATTGCGATGAGAGAGAGGATCCACAATTAAATGTAAATGGAATCTATCAAGCAAAATGCGCCGCTATATCATTAAAAAACTCAGATATATCAAAGATATATTCTAGTCCTGCGAAAAGAACCCAAATGACAGCCAAAGAGTTATCAGATGTAACTAAATTACCGGTTGAAACGCTGCCTGCCTGGGTTGAAAGGCGTTTCGGCATATGGGAAGGTCTGTATTTCAATGAAATTGAAGAGCAATTTCCAGACGATTATTTAAATTGGAAAAAAGATAATGTTGGTTTTACTCCAGAAGGTGGCGAAACGATTAATGATTTGAGGCGGCGCTTATCTGGTAGCTTAAAAAGCATAATTGAGGCTCATCGTGGGGAAAATATTGCCATTGTTTCTCATGTAGGACCTATAAGGGTTAGTTTGTGTGAATCTCTTGCGATGCCCATTGAAAATTATCGTCAAATTCGAGTGGATTACGCAGCAATCAGCCGTGTCGATTATGGCGAAACGAGAAATAATCTGATTAAGGTTAATTATCATACGTATTGATGCGTTGGTTATTTGGTTTTTATGATTGGTATTATGTATTTTTATAGCCCTAATAAAAAGTACAATTAATGTACGTTTCATTTGTGGTCGATATGCTATTTGAGTAAATTAACGCCGCTATTCAGCAGTATGCTTAGCGAGAGATGTATGTTTTAATCTTATGCATGCGTTTAACTAAAGAGATATTTTGTTTAACATTGTTAGTTTGCGTTGATTGGTGGTTGATTTTTAGCTAACCTATTGAAAATCAATAAGTAAAATACAACTTATCATTTGCGGTCTAGGTTAGGTTATACACACTTGTCTACAGAAAAGTGTGTGACAGACTTGACATTTTCAAGATGAAATGGTAGATTTACTAACAATAGGAAGTTGTAATTTAGACGTGGGGTAGCTGTCTAGCTTTTTGGCAGCATGTACCAAATTTAAACTCTATAGAAAGAGGAGAAAGCTATGCATAAAAGTTTCAAATTAGCTGCATTAGCGGGTGCGCTGTCAATGGTTATGGGCGGTTCTGCAATAGCGGCAAATCACGATTTAGTTTTTGATGGTTGGACTGTAACAAATGGTCAAATCGATGAAGTTGGTACTACAGGCTCTTCAGTTTGTGCTACTGGTGGTAGTTATGACTGTAACACAGTTGCTGCTGGCGATGGTTTTAAGCAAGTTCAGGTTACTGCTAAACCAGGCACTGCAGGCGCGGTTGCTGGTGAGTCATACATCATGACTATCGTTACGGATCAAAACGCAAATGGTACTCCAGGTGCGGGCAGTCTTGGTTTTTACGATGTTAGTTTCGTTAAGATGAAGCTTAGCCTTGGTGGCGGCGCAACTACAAACAACAATGAAAACGGTATTGCTGCACAACAAAAGATTTCTGAAATAACAGCTAGCACTAACGGTACTGCTGCAACAAGTTTTGATTCTACAACTGACATCAACACTGGTTGGTCTGTTGCTGCAACACCAGTATCTATTAGTCAATCGTTAAAAGATGATGGCGATACTGGACTTCCTGGGGATAACTTTGAATCAGGTTTTATGTATCAAAGCTCTAATGATGCAACAACTGGTCTACGTGACGGTTTTGCTATGAGTATTGATCAAGTAGCTGGTTTAGCATCAGCTGCTGATCCTCTAAGTGCAGATGACGTTCAGGTGTTTGCTCTAAGAGAGCGTCAAGGAACGATGTTAGCTAGTGGTCCTGGTTCTGTAACGTTGGCTGGTAATAATGTAAGCTGGGTTAATGGTGATGACATTAAAGCGATTTGGCTTGGTCAAACAATTAACTTAGATAGTACAAATGCTGCAGCTGGTGGCCTTGGTTCAACTTTTGGTTATCTATCTTTTGAAAACGTAAGTAACTCAACAGTCAATCCTGCTACTGAATTTGGTTTTGCGAGTTCAAATGCAGAAAGTGCTTGGGTTTGGGATCCTGCTTTCGACATAGGTTTAAACAGCGGTGCTCCTTGTCTATCTGATCCATCTGGAGCGACTTGTCCTTAATCGTTTAAGGCATAGTTGATAAAATTAAAAAGGAAGGCATTCGCCTTCCTTTTTTTTGTCTGTATGAAGCTACATCAAATCTATGAGCTGAATTATGAGAGTATTTGCTTTTCAGCTATAATTGTTTGATTTTTTTATGTACTATTAAAATTTAAGCCCTTGAATTTTAGAGTTCATTGCCGTTATTAATACTAGACTGAATGATATCAATTGATTATGAGGCAAATGAGCCTTGTTTATAGAATTGTTTCCGTATAAATTTAGTCGTTTAATTGCCTGATGCAAATGTTTTATAGAAATATGAGATTTGTGTTACGGCGTCAAAATAACCACTAAGATTAACAGTTATCAAGCCATAACAAGGGGAGTGATTGAATGCTTTTGGCGAAAGGAATTTATTGCCGATTATATCTTGCTATTGTTTGCGCATTGAGTTTTCAGTTTGCAATTACGAAGGAGGTCGTAGCGGCTGAAAAATTATCGGGAAGTGATGTTGTTAGTTCATGTGATAATAAATATCCGGGTGAAAATCAAAGATCCCAATTAAGTATTACATTGACCGATAAATCTGGTCGTGAGCGCAAAACAGTATATTTGCGTTTATGGAAAGATAATAAAGGCAATGATGACATTTATGACAAGATGGTTTTATTTACGCAGTATCCTCCAGATGCAAAGGGTGCGGGTTTTATGCGATGGGCATATACTCCGGACCAGGAAAAAGCAGCTGAACAATGGATATATCTCCCAACGTTAAGAAAAATTCGTAGAGTATCTGTTAGAGACTTAAGTGATAGCTTCTTAGGTTCTGATTTAACCTATGGCGATATTTCATATCGTAGTTTAGATGCGGATGTCCATAAAATTATTCGTATTGACAAAGATAAAGACGGACGTGAATATTATGTCGTTGTGAGTACACCTAAGGAAAGTAATCCTCAATATAGTAAAAGAATATCGTGGTACTCTAAAGCAAAAGACATGAAAGAATGCGTAAAAATCAGAGTCGATTATTTTGATCGCAAAGATGTATTTCTAAAACGACAGTTATTGAAATGGCAAAAAATTAATGGTGCCTGGGTTTGGGATAAAGTATTTGTTCAAAACGTGCAAACATTTCATAAGTCGTTTTTCGAAGTAGCAAAAGTTAAAATTAATGCTGGAATAAGTGACGATTGGTTTTCTGAGCGTAGGTTGCGTAAAGGGATTAAGTAATCATATTTTTGTAGTTAAAAGCGGCTATCTAGAAGAAGTCTGGTTAGCCGTTTTTATATTTAGTCTATAGATAATTAGGGAGGGATGATGTCTGATAAAAATGGTAATGATAGTTGGGGGTTACCAGAAGGTATGGATCCAATGAAGGTTATGCAGGTTGCATCCGCGTACTGGAATTCTTGTGCATTACACACAGCTAATAGACTTGATATTTTTAATTTACTCGATGGTCAACCCAAAGACTTAGATACTCTTACTAAAGAAACTGAATCGGATAAACGTTGCTTGGGCGCTTTACTTAGTGCTTTGGTGTCTATGGATTTTTTAGATCGAGATGGCGATATTTTTATGAATAACCAGTTCGGTCAAACTTTTTTGGTTAATTCGAGCAAGTTTTATCAAGGCGGTATCGTTAATATGTTTGAAAACTGGTATGAAGCCTGGGGTGGTCTTTATCGTACAGTTAAAACAGGTAAAGCATCTGCGTTGATGCATCAGGAATATACCGATGAAGAAACTCGTAACTATATGATGGGTATGCACAACCGAGCACTCTCACAATCTGAAGTGTTGACATCAATGTTTGATTTATCTGGTAAGAAGCAGCTTATGGATGTGGGGTGTGGGCCATCAACTTTTGCTGTGAAATTTTGTGAAAAATATGATGGCTTAAATGCTATTGCTATGGACCGAGAGCAGAACTTAAAAATTGCTCAGGAAATAGTAGATCAATTTGGCATGCAGAATCGTGTTGAATTGCGACCTGGTGATTATAATACAGATAGTCTTGGTGAAAATAATGATGCTATGTTGCTTTCGTCAATGACAAATCAAGAATCACCGGAAAACATTAAAAAGTTACTCAAAAAATGTTATGACTCAATGAGCAAAGATGGGGTCGTAATGATACAGGAGCAACTCTTACATGCGGATAAAAAAGGGCCGCAACTTGCTGCGCTGATTGGTGTAAATCAAATCATTAATACCGTTGCTGGCTCTTCATATTCAACAACTGAAATGGAAGATATTCTTCGGGAAGTTGGTTTTGTTGATATTGAATCACGTCAAATGGCGCCACCCAGTCCATTTATCATGGTGTCAGGATATAAGCGGTAACATAAATCTCCAATAAAAAACAAAACCGCGATTTAGAATGTCGTGGTTTTGTTTTTTCCATTCAGGTTAATAAGCTATTCCATTTAGTCCATCGCATTAGGTTTATAAATCCTGCAAAAACGCGCATAATTACACACATCAAATGACTTCAAGGGGATGTGGGTATGTATAAAAAAGCCACTTTAGTTTTTTTTATTTTGCTTCAAATTTGCACATTGCAAGCTGTTGCTAGTGATGTATTTAAAGGGCGTGAAGTATTTATGCGAGAGTGTATGGCATGTCATGGAGAGTCTGGAGAGGGTAAGTTACCAGGTTTGCCAAACTTTAAAGAAGGTCAAACATTGTTCAAAACTGATAGTGCCTTAATTGATATTGTTCGCGATGGTAAAGGTGTTATGCCAAGTTTTAATGGGTTGTTAACAGATGAAGATATACGTAATGTTGTTGCATACCTAAGGTCTTTTTTGTGACCTTAAATTGGTTTCGTTTCATTATTGGTTGCTGTTTTATTGTTAGTCTTATTGCCTGCTCAAAAAAAGAGCAGCAGTCACCTGTGATAAGTAATGAAAAAACCTCTTTTGTAGGTGAATATCGTGTTAGTGATAGCTTTAATGTGGGCATGAATGTTTTTGTAAGAGCGCTAGCGAGTGATGCCCTAAATCATCAACTCTGGGTAGGTACGTCAATTGGTGTACTAAATGTTGATGTAAAGTCGGGTGCCGTTATTCAAACTTACACTCGTGATAATGGTTTGCCCAATGAATATGTTTTTGCAGCATACGCCGCTAATGATGGAGCAATGTGGTTTGGTACTAACGGTGGTGGAACAGCGCGTTTAAAACAGGAAAGTTGGAAAGCCTATTTTCCTATGCATGGGTTAGCAGATTATTGGGTTTATTCATTCACGGAACAGAAAAATAAGGCTATGTGGATTGGTACTTGGGCTGGTTTAAGTCGTTTTGATTATAAGACAGAGACATTTACCACTTATGTAAAAGAGTTGGCAAATGAGTGGGTGTATGGACTCGATGTGGACTCGCAAGACAATGTATGGATTGGCACAGAAGGTGGTATTAATATGTATGATGGTCAGTCTTGGCATGTCTGGACGCATGAGCAAGGTGTAGGTGCTGAGAATAAGCGCAATCTCGGCTTTAGCACCAATACAGGTCTTGGAACACGTACTCGACATGATTTAAGTGTATTGGTTGGTGGCGAAGAGAGTTACAATCCGAATTATGTATTTAGTGTAAAAGTTGCACCAGATGATACAGTTTGGGCAGGTACTTGGGGGGGAGGAGTTAGTTTTTATAGTGGGGGAATTTGGCAAAATTTGACTACCGAGAATGGTTTGGCCGGAGATATTGTTTACAGTATTGAGATAGATCATGAGGGAAATTATTGGTTTGGTACGAATAAAGGCCTGAGTGTCTATGATGGTAAGAAATGGCAGACATTGACGAAATCAGATGGCTTGCTGGACGATCATGTTTATGCATTAACGGCTACTTCAAAAGATAAAATTTGGGCAGGCACAAAAAACGGTGTCGTCGTTATTGAAAAACCCTGATTTTCCCCTAAGGGTTTTTCTTAAGCCCTTTATTTTTTCAGCTATTTTTCAGTTAGTATCCTCGTTATAATTATATTGATTAAACAATAATAATCTGGGGGGGGAACGTGAAGTTAGATTTAAAAGGATTGCTGGCCATTATGGCTTTGTGCGGCCTTATGGTAACTGTTGCATATATCATGGGTGTGTCTCAAGGCGAAAAATCAAACACGCCTGAAATCGTGAAAACTGAGCCCGCAGATAATACTGTTGTTTCAGCTAAACCAGCGTCAGTAGTAGATGCTTCAAATTTACCCAGCAGCCACCCTAAAATTCCAGTTACGCAACCAGATAAACCGCTGACCGCAATATCACTTATGCCAGAACCCCGTTTTTCACACTTTCGAGTGGGGAATCGAAATGTAAAAGGTATGTTTGCTCAAGACGATTTAGTTTGGGTTGGGACGTCCGGTGGCGTTATTCGTTACGAACTTAAAACAGATAATTATGAATTGTTTGATGTGGCAAAAGGAAATTTGATTTCTAATGGCGTTTTTCATGTAAGCCAACTAGATGGCAATATTGTTGTTGGCACCTATGGTGGTGGCATGTCCATTTATAATCCGAAAGAAGACAGTTGGCGAAATTATAATATTCCTGACGGTTTGGCAGATCAGTTTGTTTATGATGTGCAGAAAGTTGCTAACGGTGATGTTTGGATTGCTACTTGGTCTGGCGCCAATCGAGTTATTGGCGGTGCATTAGATGACCCGAGCAAATGGGAAACTTATAACATTGATAATACTCAAGGCGGTTTGCCCAATGATTGGGTCTATGGATTGGAAGAAGGTAAAAATGGTGAAATGTGGTTTGCCACAGAAAAAGGTTTAGCACGTTTTTATCAGGGCAAATGGGAAAATTGGCAGCATGAAAATGGCTTAGGTGCAAAGTACGACCTTGTTAAAGATGATATAAAATTTTCCAGAGATCCCAGCAAAGCTTCACAGCATCATGCTAAACAAAAAGTTGATCAGGGTCTGGAACGTGTAAATGTTGCTTACAATCCTAATTATATTGTTTCTTTAAAAGTTGATGACAATGGAATCGTTTGGTGTGGAACTTGGGGTGGTGGATTAGCCAGGTTTGATGGCCAGAACTGGAAGAGTTATACCGTGCAAGATGGCTTACCTTCAAATCATGTCTTTATGCTTTATAAGGATAACAAGGGAAGTATATGGGCAGGTACCAGTCATGGTTTAGCTAAGATATTAGCAGACGGTAAATTTCAGGTTTTAACCCGTCGTGAAGGATTGTTTGCAGACAATGTGTTTTCAATGGCTAATGCGTCTGATGGTAGTATTTGGGTTGGAAGTTTTGGAGGAGTTGCGCGAATAATGGATCAACTATAGCTGTTGTCTCTAGGGTTTGCCCTATGCATCGAAGAATTTGTTTTACAATCGTTTTAACGTTTATTTGTTTTACGTTATATTCATGTGGTAATTCAAATGAAGTGTGGGTAGCTGGTTGGGAGAAGGCAGCTGTTATGAACACAGCGCGTGCAGGTGGCGCGGTTGTGGTTCACAATAATGCGATCTATATGATCGGTGGTGTAGATGGAAAAAATTTCTTAAGTTCTATTGAAAGTGCAGTAATTCAAAAAGATGGTAGCTTATCCCAATGGAAGGTCATTAGTGAGTTGCCAGAACAACGTGGATTTATGTCTGCGTTAGTATATGAAAATCGTATTTACGTGGTTGGTGGTGCAAATGGTAAATACGGAAAAAATTTATTGAACACCGTAGTCAGTGCTGAGGTTTTTGATAATGGTGAAATTGGTTCGTGGCGTGAAGAGGCGCAAAAATTGATGTTGCCAAGGCGTTGTTCAAAACTTATAAAAAATGGTGATCAATTATTTGCACTGGGCGGTTTTGGTGGCAATTTATTAGATAGTGTTGAAATGAGTTATTTTACTAAGGATGGCGGCTTAACCCCTTGGCAGTTAAATAACACAAAACTTACTATGCCACGTTATGTGAATAGTGTTAGCCGTATAGGTGATAAAGCGTTTGTATTGGGTGGGCATCACCCACGCAAGGGTGGAGGATTATCCGATGTTGAATACGCTAACTTGAAGGATAGTCCTTTAAAATGGCATAAAATAAATGCCATGAATTCTGGTCGTTATGCATTCAGCAGTTTTAGTTACCAAAATAATTTATACGCTGTTGGAGGGATTAGTGGCAGCGAATATTTAAAAAGCATTGAAAGAGCCAGAATTAATTCTAATAATGTAGAAATAAATTGGCAAAAATCCATCAACTTACCTTTATCAATGGCAAATTTTACTACTATAGTTGTAAAAGAATGGGTTTATTTGTTAGGTGGATCGTCCCGTCACAATTATTTGAGCGCCGTATGGCGTTCAAATTTCAATAAACATGGAGATTTAGGTTACTGGGGAAGCAAAGGAGAGCAAAAGGCCTTACAAATTTCGAATACTGAGAAATCGGATAAAGAAAATTTGATCAATAAGGGTACAGTAATAAAAAATATAAATACCGAGGGGTATACCTATTTATTGGTGGAAGAAAAGAGCAAACAAATTTGGTTAGCAGCGCCAAAGATGGATGTTCAAAACAATACGCGCATTCGATATAGTGAAGGAGTGTATATGTCCAATTTTTTTAGTAAAAGCTTAAATAAAAAGTTTGATTCTATCGTTTTTGTCGGCACCGTCCGAGTGTCTAAATGATTAAGCTAGAAATGCCAGTTAAATTTGAATATACAGCGCAATTAAGCGCTTGTATGGTGCAATTGTATTTAGCTCATTTAACTAAGTTGTTTAAAACAATTAAAAAAATTGAGTTTATCTGATGAAAAGTTTAGGAACCCGTTTAGCAGTCCTAATTTCCAGCGTTATTTTAGCATTGGTTGTCGTGTTTGCCGTGTGGCTGGATAAAATGCTCACTCAAGCCATTGAACAGCAGGGAATTGATCAAGCAGAAATGCATGCGCAAACATTAATGGGTAGCTTAAAAACTTTAATGTTAAATGGTAATGGAACGTTAGCGAGAGAGTGGCTGGATCGTTTAGATGGTGTTGCTGGCATTGCTGATATTGAAGTGCTTCGCCGTGATGGAAAAGCAGCTTTTATGGATTTAAATACGGTTGATGCGGTAAACGAATTTCTTGGTCAGCCTCGTTTTAAGCGTAATTCAAAAAAGGCGCTTGAAGTATTAACACCTATTCCTACTCCTGTGTTCAACAAAGCTTTACACGGTGAAGTTGCTTACGATTTGGCAACGCCAGGAATAGTATCAGTTGTGATGCCGATTCAAGCAGATGTGGAATGTTTATCTTGTCATGGATATGATAGTTCTACGTTGCGTGGCGTCTTAAAATTATCAGTATCATCAGTGGCAACGACTCAACGAATTAGTGACATGCAATCTATGATTTGGATTGTTGCTGTTTTACTTGTCGTCATTTTAGCGATCGCGTTATGGGCTTCCATTCGTTTCAGTGTCATTAAGCCTATTTCAGCTTTACAAACAGCAATTATGTCTGCTGGTGGCGGGGATCGTACCGCGCAAATCCCGGTTACTCGTAAAGATGAACTAGGTAATTTAGCCACTGTTTTTAATCAAATGCAAAAAGATTTATCTGTTGGTGAGGCTCGCATTCGTGCGGTAATGGATAATGTCGTCGATGGCATCGTAACAATTTCTGAGCGAGGAGTTATTGATGCGGTTAATCCAGCGATGGAACATATTTTTGGTTACAAAGCTGCAGAGCTGGTCGGCCAACATGTTGATGTACTTATTCCAGAAGAAAGCAGAAGAAATCGTGATGCCTTTTTATTAGAAGATAATGATAATGGGAAACAAAATATTATCGTTGGTGTTGCACGAGAAATAACAGGTAAGAAAAAAAATGGTTCGGTGTTTCCTATGGATATCGCCATTAGTGATATGCATTTGGGCGACAAGTACTTTTTTATTGGTATTGTTCGTGATATCACTAGTCGAAAAGCGCGTATTGCTGCATTACATTATCAAGCCATGCATGATGCCTTAACTGATTTGCCAAATCGAACGTTGTTGTTAGATCGTTTGCAACAAGCTATTCGTGTTGCTGAGCGTGGCGAGCATAAACTCGCGTTAATTCTTATAGACCTCGATCGCTTTAAAGTTGTAAACGACACACTGGGTCATTATGTCGGAGATAAACTACTACAACAAATTGGTCAGCGCTTGAATTTAGTGTTACGTGAATCAGATACTGTAGCCCGTTTAGGTGGCGATGAGTTTTGTTTATTGTTACCGACTGCACACGTCAATCAAGCAATGTTTATTGCACGTAAAGTTATCAATTCTGTTGAAAAAACCATTTATGTCGAGGGGCATAGTTTGTCTGTTGGTGCGAGTTTAGGTATTGCTTCCTTTCCAGATCATGGGCAAACTCCTCATGCATTATTGCAACGTGCAGATGTGGCTATGTATGTGGCTAAACGTAATAATCTCGGTTTTAGTGTTTATGACCCATCAACAGATCAACATAGCCTGCGTCAACTTGCCATTAGTTCCGAGTTGAAAGACGCTATCGAGAAAAACCAACTCATTTTATATTATCAGCCAAAAATTGATTTGAAAACGGATCTGCTCAGTGGCATAGAGGCGCTAGTGCGTTGGGAACATCCGAAACATGGTTTGTTATCTCCAGACGAATTTATTCCACTTGCCGAAGAGTCGGGTTTAATCAAGCCACTCACCATATGGGTGTTGCATCATACTTTAGCAGAATGTCAACGCTATATTAACAGTGGGCACGATATACGAGTGTCAATTAATTTATCCATGAGTAATTTAACAGATTTAAATTTTGCTGACGAGATAATTGATATTTTAAATCAATATGAAGTCAGCGCTGGGCGATTGAAATTGGAAATTACAGAAACTGCGTTAATGGATGACCCTAAAGCAGTGATTGAGGCATTGAATCGATTGAATGCCAGGGGCTTACGTATTTCGATTGATGATTTTGGTATTGGTTATTCATCCTTGACATATTTACAGCAATTGCCAGTAAATGAATTAAAAATTGATAAATCTTTTGGTTTATCGCTAATAAGTGATAGTAATAGTGTGGTAATAGTTCGCTCTACGATTGATTTGGCACATAAGCTTGGATTGCGTGTTGTAGCCGAAGGGGTGGAAAGTCAGGAAACCTTGGATTTATTACAGAAGTTGGGTTGTGATGCTGTACAGGGTTTTTATTTTGGTCGTCCCATGCCTATGCAGGATTTGTTAGAGTGGGTGGCGGAAAATAATTGGGAAGCTGCGCCTGTCTCTGAAGTATCAATCTAGGGAAGCTTTGATTAAGTTAGATAGTGAGATGAAAACAAGGCAAAATCAAATGAAAAAGTGCAGTTTACTCGAGTAAATGAGCATTTTGAATTTCATTTTAACACAGTTTACTCTCGCTAGATGACTTAATTAGAGCTTCCCTAGTTATCACTCACCCGGATAATTCTTAATTTACCTGACTACCGCGTTGAAAGTATTTGTTCGTATGTGTGAACAGCGATTTTTTTCTTGTACTAGAGTAAATTAAAGATTATCTGATCAGTGATTTTGAATTTATTCTAAAAAAACCTCAAAAGGTTTTGCCTCAACTGGGCGAATGATTTCAACTTTACGAAAAAATTGATCCACGATATAAATTTTTCCATTTTCGTCTACATCAATTCCTGCCGGTAAGCTATATTTTCCAGGGCCGCCTGAGGTATTTCGTTCACCGATAAATAATAAAAGTTGGCCATCAGCATTAAATATCTGAACATTACCAAAAGCGGTATCAATGACATAAACATTACCTTGTTTGTCAGTGGCGATGCCCTTAGGTCGAGAGAATTGGCCGCTTCGACGCCCGATTTCGCCGAATTTTTTTGCAAATGTTTGATCTTTGTTAAAACTTTGAATTCTAAAATTTCCGCCGTCCACTACGTAGAGCGTTCCGTCTGAAGAGGTTGCAGCTTGTAGGGGTAAATTAAATTCTCCATCGTTTCTGCCGCGTTTTCCAATCGTGTTCAACAGCTTTCCGGTCTTACCATTGAAAACCAATACATGGTGTTGTTCAGATTCAATACCACCGGTATCAACGACGTAGACATTGTCACTTAGAGGATCTGTTGATATACCGACGGGTCGAGAAAAGATTTTTTTATTTCCAAAAGCTCTTAAAAAATTACCTTCTAGGTCAAAAACAGCAATACGTTTTGCGGTATTATCTGCCACATAGATTTCTTCGTCCTTGCTGATATCTATACCTAATGGTTTTAATAAATTTCCATTACCTTCAGTGCCAAATATTTTTACCTTACGATTGATTAAATCAAACATCATTACTGCACGTTGTAAGGTGTCTGTTATGTAAACTCGTCCTTTGTATGCTGCGACGCCGTAAGGCTTGCCCAAGCCAAATGGAGAAATTTTTGAGCCAGTGGCAATTTCTTGAATTTTTTCAGCCATGCTAGGTTCAGTAATATTGCTACTACTACGCAATGTGGCTTCGTAGATATAACGCGGTTCATTAGGTTCCGGCGGATAGACCGGTGGAGCAGGTTTGATTATTTCTGGCGCTGATACGCAGCCGTTAATTAATAATAACAGCGTCCCTAACAATAAAAACTGTATACAGAGTTTTATTTGGTATGGCATGTCTGGCAGAGTAAATCAGAATTTACTCGTAAAAATAAATCTTTCTCTGGATTGTGAACATTATGACAGCTCGCACATTCAACTCGGCCTTCATAAAATTTCACGCCATTACTAAAGCCGTCTGGCGTATGAGGTTTACGAAAATCTTCGTCGGAGCGTAACAAGCCAGCGTAACGCATTGAGACGGGGTGATCGTTTCGTAAATCGGTATCGAGATGTTTAATATCTATGCTGTGAGCAACGCGACCATTATGACACTTACCACAACTCAGTGTATTGTCTTCACCATTAATACGCATGTGCATCGCTTTATCTTCTTTTAGATCGAAAGACTCGGGTCTGTTAACCACCATATCAACGCCCATGGTGCCATCATGGCAGGAAAGACAAAGTAAGGTAATGCCACTCGGGCTACGTGTTTTTGAATCCAAAAACCAAGAATCATAAAGTTGAAAGGTATCAGTTGCCGGTTGGTATCGATTCCAGCCTTCAATCGCTCCTTTCGCGATTGAATCTGTGTCAGCTTGCTCTGGGGGAATATGGCAGTAAACACAAGGGTTGCCGTAATCGGAAAATGCCACGGTGGGCATGGCTACCACACCAGCGCGCCGATTCAATCCGCTAAAATCATGCTTAGAACCAAGAATGGTATCATTCATACCTTGAGCAGGGTCGCCAATAATTGCTTCGCCATGAGAAATATTGAGCCAGGCGACAGGCAATAACGCAATCGCACAGAGCATGATCAGACGTAAAGGTCTTTTAATCGTTAGGCTGGTCATTTTTCTTACATTCATGAAGTTTTCATTTGTTATTATGTATCAAAGCATTAACATTAGCGCAATGTTGGTTAGATTATCGTAAATCCTTATCAGGTGCCACATCTAATGTTAAAACTTGCATGCTTTTGAAGCAGTTAAGCAATAATTCTTATTTTATAATTAGGCTAGAAAAGTACAATAATGCTAAAAATAATCCCGCTGGTCTTGATCTTTTACTTGTCCACGTTTACTGTTCAAGCAGATGAATTAACCGATTACACTCGTATATATCATAAGCAATGTGCCACGTGTCATGGAAATAAAGGTGATGGACAGGGTCGCGCTGGCGCTTCGTTAGTACCGGCACCAACCAGTTTTATTTCACCTGAAACTCGTCAACGTTTAACATTAAATAAAGTCGTTAGTGCGATACGCGATGGTGTAGCAGGTACCTCTATGTCTGCATATGGCGCGCGATTTGATGAAAAAACGCTCAATGGCATTTCTAACTTTGTCTATGAGCGTTTCATTTTGATAAAAGACTCATCTGTGAAAACAAAAAACGAAAAAGATGGTCGAGCTATCTATGAGAAGCATTGTTCTGCTTGCCATGGTGATAATGGCAACACTGCAGTTTGGGCAAGAAATGCTCTAAATCCAGCGCCACGAAATTTTACAGCCCCGCAATCCAAAGTAGAATTAACTTTAGAACGAATGATTACATCGGTGACTTACGGTCGAGCGGGTACGGCTATGATGTCGTTTGAAAAACGCTTAAGCGGCGAACAGATTCAGGCGGTTGTCGGTTTTATTCGCCAGACTTTTATGCAGATTGACGAAAGTCTCATAAAAGAAAAGCCTCCTGTAACTGAAATTGCTACGGATCCAGTTAATATGGTGCTGCCTTTCCCCAATGGATTAACAGGCAATCCAGAAAAGGGGAAACAATTTTTTCAAAATAATTGTTTTACCTGTCATGGCAAAGAAGGTGATGGAAAAGGGCCTAGAGCACATTTTAATATTCCTAGGCCGAGAGATTTTACTTCTGTTGACTCTCGGAGAACCCTTAATCGACCTCGATTATTTAAAGGCATATCACATGGCAAAGCTAGAACAGTTATGCCTGCGTGGTCAACAGTATTGTCTGATCAGCAAATTGCCGATGTTGCAGAGTATGTGTATCAACGATTTATCCAAGAAGAAACGCAAAAAAAAAAGCACTGAGCCAAGTTGATTTATTCAAGCGTGGTCAAGCCATTTATAATTACCGTTGTTATTTTTGCCACGGTTATTCCGGTGATGCAAAAACTTTGGCAAGCACCTATTTAAATCCTAAACCTGTTGCATTTACCTCGCTGTCACCCGACGATTTGAGCGTTAAAGCTATGCATAATGTTATTAGTCGAGGAAAAAAAAATACCGCTATGATGTCGTTTGCGAGTCTGCTCTCTGAGCAAGATATCGAAGCAGTGATTACGTTTGTTCGTAAGGCTTTTATGGCTAAAAAAATGAAAAATACACGATATCACACGGTAGAAAATGGCTGGCCTAATCATGAGCAGTATCAAGCGGCTTACCCTTTTGCACTTGGCGAAATTAAATTTGATGAAAAAGTAGAAAATTTAACACGGACCCAAAGATTGGGAAGGCAGTTGTATTTGTCTGGATGTATTAGTTGCCATGATCGCGCCAAAGCAAAAGACGAAGGCAAAATATGGCAAAGTTTTCCTTTGTCATGGCCAAGAAATGCTTATTCACACAAGGAAGAAAATCAACATGATGCAGTGAGTCAGGCATCGCCTTACCATATACACGACATAAAAATTGTTTATAAGCCAAAGACCAAGATTGAAAAACAAGGACAGCGAATTTTTCAGGAGAATTGTGCCTTTTGCCATGCGGCCGATGGCAGTGGTAAACATTGGATAGGACAGTTTATCGAACCACCAGCAAGAGATTTTACCCAGGCTTCAATACAAAAAATTTTTAATAAACAAATGCTTAAAGATCGCATCAGAAATGGAGTGAAAGATTCTGCAATGCCTGCTTGGCGTTATGTTTTAAGCGATAAAGAAGTGGATGCTGTCGTCAGTTTTATGTGGCAGCGGTTTAAATAATAATCAAAGTAAAATTAATATAATGAACTGCTAACAAACATATGATGCTTGACAGTCTTTATCTTCATCACGCATATTGACAGTCACTTATTAATCCTATGATTACTCAGTGAATAATAAGTTTATAAAAACAATAAATCTGATACCGCAGCGAGGGGATTGGCACTTGGGGTGTGTGTTTAATACACAATTCAAGGGGAGCTTGAACCAAGAACTGGGTAGTAATATTTAAATGGTTCAAGTAACGAGGAGGAAATATATGAGAAACCGTATGTTTGCCGCAGTTTTGTGGTGTGTTTCTTTAACATTTTTATTTGGCGCGAGTTTGGCAATAGCTGCTGATGATAAACCTTTCGCTGAAAAACATGTCGTTTTACAAATTAGTGATCCCAACCCTTTCAAACAAACATTAGTTCTTAATGTTGCAAGCAATTTAGTTAAGCATTATGGCCCTGACCGTGTCGACGTTGAAATCGTTGCTTTTGGTCCAGGTTTACGTCTATTGTTTGCCGACAATGCAAACAAAGGTCGAATTCAAGGTTTAGCATCTAATGGCGTACGTTTTAGCGCTTGCAGCAACACAATGAAAAAAATGACCAAAGCTTTGGGTGAAAAACCTGAATTGAATAAACATTCTAAGCCAGTTGTTGCCGGTGTTGTTCAAATTATCGATTTGGTTGAAAAAGGTTTTACTTTAGTTAAGCCATAAATTGAAAAATTTAGGTTAACTGTAAGAGCAAGTTTTGAAAGAGGAGAAGATTTGTGAAGATGTCAACAAGTAAGCTAAGCCTGGCTGCGGCAGGTGTTGTTAGCGCATTGACGATGGGTGTTCAAACCCAGGATGTTGAAGCGGCAAACTGGTTAATGTTGCAAGGTACTGAGCGCACGGGTCAAGCGGGTCGTGCAAAGATATGGGGTTTTATTCAACCTGAAGCGCAATATATTGAGGGAACGGAAGTTCAAGCAGGAAGATTTGCGGGCAACAATTTTCAGCCAAATACCTTGGGTCCAGATCGTAAAAGCCGTGCAACTATGAATATTCGCCGCGCGCGAATTGGTATTCGTGGGCAAGGTTTTCCATTGGATAACAAAGTTAATTATTTCTTCTTAGCAGAATTTGGACACAATGGGATCACAGTTCCTGGTGGTGGTCTTGGAAGTGCGTATCTAACCGATGCGAGTATTACATTGAATCACATCCCATATGCCAGAATGAGAATTGGTCAGTTCAAAACACCAGGCTCTGAAGAAGGGTTGCAAGCGATTCATGTATTTGATTACATTAATTTCACCAATGGTACAGATCAATTGTTGTTAGAACGATTTGCAGATGGTGATGGTTCAACCACGTCAGATAACCCATTACAAGGTACGAATGCAGGAGCTGTAAATAAACCTAATGGCCCAGTTGGTGCCTTCAGGGATATTGGTGCGCAATTATTCGATACGATTAAAGTAAAAAATATGGAATATACCTATGCAGCGATGATTGGTAATGGTAACGGTATTAATCGTCAAGATAATAATAATAAAAAAGATTTTTATGGTTATGCAGCTGCTGAAATGGTTTTTGGAGGCAAAGGTGGTCGTCGCGATGGTGCAAAAGTTTATGCTTGGATGCATAAAGGTAAGCGAACACTGATTACAGAAAACAATGCTGGTGAGCATGATCGTAATCGCAGCGGTTTAGGATTTACTTTCCGTAAGGGACCTTATCGTGCTGCTGGTGAATATATTATGGCGAGCGGTTTAATTCGTAATGGTACTGATGGTGGTGCTCAAATAGGTACAAGCAGCGTCAATGGTGTTCAATCTTCATTGAATTATCTCGTAGACGATAAAGCAAATGCTTATTATCTGCATTTAGGTTATATGGTTATGCCTAAGCTTGAATTGGATTTTCGCTACGATGTCTTGAATCGAGGGACGGATAACAACAATGCAGAACGTAAGTTTAGTACTGCGACCGTTGGTGCTCAGTACTTCCTGAACAAGAAGACTCGGATACTTGTAAACTATGAATTTAGAAGTTTAGAAGTGCCTAATACAATATCACACGCGGGCATGAATACTGCCGCTAACGCAAATGCAGATGAACTTGATAATCGCGCATCAATTCAAATGCTCGCAATATTCTAATTTCAGATATCTCTGAGTTAGAAATCGAACCCCGGCTATTTGCCGGGGTTTTTTTTATCCGGTGGATGGAGAAAAGTGAATTTAAATGGCTGAGCAGAAATGTGAGTGAAATATTTGTTACCATTGCTTCCATCCGGTTGGGTATTCAAATAAGCCGCTTTACGACGATATCAAGGTATGTAAGACTTTGTACCCTCAGTTTTAAATTTGGTAGTGTTAAAAAATGATCAAAGTAGCAGTCGTTGGTGGAACGGGATATACCGGAGTTGAGCTTTTACGTTTATTAGCTTCACACCCGCAAGTTTCTTTACAAGTCATTACTTCGCGTTCCGAAGCAGGCGTTCGGGTTTCTGATATGTTCCCTAATTTACGCGGGCATGTAGATATTTGTTTTTCAGAGCCAGATATTAGTGTGCTAGGTAAATGTGATTTGGTCTTTTTTGCTACACCTAATGGCGTGGCCATGAAAATGGTGCCTGAGTTGTTATCACTTGGGGTTAAAGTGATTGATTTAGCTGCTGATTTTCGTCTGAATTCTGCTAAGTTATGGGAAAAATGGTACGGTGAATCACATGCTTGCCCGGAAATTTTGCAAAAGGCTGTGTATGGGTTGCCAGAATTTAATCGAAAAGAGATTAAAAATAGTGTATTGGTTGCTAATCCAGGTTGTTATCCCACATCGGTACAATTGGGTTATGCACCGTTAATTAAAAACGACCTAATTGATGTTTCTAGCCTGATTGCAGATTGCAAATCAGGTGTTAGCGGCGCCGGACGAAAGCAAAGTGTTGCTTTTTTACAGGCTGAGAGCAGCGAAAGCGTTAAAGCCTATTCAGTTGCGGGTCATCGTCATAATCCAGAAATTACTCAGGGTTTACAAACGCTGAGTACATATGATGTAAATTTGGTGTTTGTACCGCATTTAATGCCCATGATACGAGGTATACACTCGACCTTATATGCAACATTGCTGAAAACGGATATCGACTTACAAGATTTGTATGAGAAATATTATGAAAGTGAGCCATTCGTTGACGTTATGCCTGCAGGTAGTCACCCAGAAACGCGCAGTGTAAAAGGTTCAAATATGTGTCGAATTGCGATATCAAGACCCAATAATGGAAATACGGTTATTATTCTGTCTGTAATTGATAATTTGCTAAAGGGTGCAGCTGGGCAGGCGATACAAAATATGAACATCATGTTTGATTTAAGTGAGTCGCAAGGCTTGGAAAGCATTGCCATTTTACCTTAAAGTCGAACAATTAATTGAAATAGTATTTAGGTGACAATTTAATGAAATCGGGCAATCTTGTCGTCCGGCAACACACTGCATGGCAGCATCGCGCTTTTCATGTTTTTCTTGCTGTGTTGTTAGTGGGTGCGGGCTGGGGTCTCTACTATCTTGGTCAACATCGTGCTGGTTTCAGTATGTTTGAATCGAAGGAAGCGGAAGCGGAGTTACAGGCGAAAATAAACACGCTTGAACACGATAAAATAGATTTACGCGATCAATTGGCATTGGTTCAGCGAGCTAGTCAAGTGGATGGGCAAGCTTATGAGCAAGTTAAGTCCGATTTAAAATCATTACAGTCGGAGATTTTAGAATTACGTGAAGAGGTTAGTTTTTATCGAGGAATTGTTGCGCCGCGGGAAAGCTCTGCAGGCATGCGGATTGACCAATTTAAAGTGGAAAAAACCAGTGATAAGGGTTTGTATCATTTTAGTCTCGTACTTACACAGGTAATTAAAAATAAGCGCTCTACACGCGGCACTTCAACATTAACCATTGTAGGCGAGCAAAATGGTAGGCCGAAGAAGCTGAGTTTAAGTGCTGTTTCAGTGAATAAAAAGAAACGCCTTGAATTTAAGTTTCGATATTTTCAAAAATTAGAAGGTGACATCGTGCTACCTAAAGGATTTAATCCTCGTCAAGTATTAGTGGAAGTTAATCCACATAAAAAGAAAAAGATCAAAAGTCATTTTGATTGGCCTCAGTCAGGCAAAAAACAGACTACAGAAGTTTCAAAAAAAGGCTAAGCTAATGAAGATACATCAGCAGAGATATGATTATGAAATTGGCTAATAATTTAAGCAATACTATTCGCTTTAGTTTTGGTTTTATTTGCATTTATAGTGCTATTAATCTGTCGACTGCTTCAGAAGTGGAGAAAATTGCTTTAAATATCTATCAAGACTCAGTTAAGTCAGCGGTTGTGCAAACTAAAACAGTCAATAACTTTGCAGCGCCCATAGCCCATGTGGATGAAGTTTGTAAAAGAATTGCAAAAAAACTCGGCAGTGTACGTCTTAGCGATTGTAAGGGGCGTGGCATGGAGCCGACTGGTGGGTATTCGGTCGGAAATTTACCCATTATTGTTAAAGAGTATGGTCCTGTGGGTACTCGAGCACCTCAGGCGAAAGTACTTTTAATTGGCGGTATACATGGAGACGAATATTCGTCTGTTAGCCTTGTATTTAAATGGATGAAAATTTTAGACCGCCATCATTCGGGATTATTTCATTGGAAAATGGTTCCTGTGATGAACCCTGATGGTTTATTGCAAAAAAAATCTCAACGTATGAATAAAAACGGTGTAGATTTAAACCGGAATTTTCCTACGCCTAATTGGGAAGCTGAAAGCCATAAGTACTGGATTAAGACATCTCGAAATCCTCGTCGTTATCCGGGTTCAGCTCCTCTGAGTGAGCCTGAATCCCAATGGTTGGCAAACTATATTGCTGAATTTAAACCCGATGTGATTGTATCAGTACATGCACCATTTGGTATTCTTGATTTTGACGGTCCAAGAGCTGCACCGAAAAAATTTGGTCCATTACAATTGAATTTGTTGGGCACATACCCGGGATCATTGGGTAATTATGCAGGTATCAACAAACAAATCCCCGTTGTAACAATAGAACTACCCTACGCGGGTATTATGCCCAAAAAGCACGAAATAAATTCTATCTGGATGGATTTAGTGAAGTGGTTAAAACGAAACAGTAGTGAAATTACCCGTCAGGCCAAACAAGATCAAAATCGAATTAAATCTCAACCTGTTATGTTAGAGATGAAAGTATCTTCTGATGAGGGTTAATGTTTTCGCTTGTCACCTTAGTGGTTGTTTTTAGCTTAAGGTCAGACATCACTGCCTCTGATGTCAACTGAGTGCTTTTTAATTTTATTACTAGTTGTCAGTTTTAAGTTCAGTTATTAATGCTTTAACTATAAGTTTTATATTTTTTGAAAATTATTACGAAACAGGTGACAGCGTATGAATAACACAGATTATAGCGCCATACTTAATGATAGCTTGCAGCGTTGTCTTGCCAATGAACGTTTTATATCAATTTTTTACGAATTATTCCTGGATACTTCAGATGAGATTCGAGAGAAGTTTAAAAATTCAGATTTTGAGCGTCAGATTAATATGATGCAAAAATCCCTCAATACTATTATTTCGGTGAGTGAATCTAATTGGGAAAGTGATAAGTTTTTATCTGAAATGGCGAAAAAACATAAACAATTGGATATTAAGCCTGAGCATTATGAACTTTGGGAAAATAGCTTGTTAGCTACTGTAGCTCAATGTGATCAGCAATATAATGAAGAGATTTGTGAAGCCTGGAAACATATTTTGCATCGTGGCATTGAGTTTATGCAATTGTATTGATGCTGCTTAGATGACTATTTGTGTTTGGGAGGATTTTTGTAAAGCGTAAGTTCTTTGGTACGGAAAAGTGATTATATACTTAAGCCACCTAAACGTTTAGTCACTTGCTGCTTGTACCACGAAACACCCACCATAAAACCTAAGACTAAAATAGCGATAATCGCTCCTAATATAATATACATTAGATCTTTATTGAGATTCGTTAGATCGAATCCAGCTATTTTATTTTTCGTGTCGTTGCTAGAAGATACAGTTGTGGGCTGCGTTTTTAGTTCATTTAATTCTTTTAACATCGTGCTTTTTTCAGTTTGCAATTGTTTAATTGTCGCTTGTAGTTTCCGTTGTGCTTCACTGGTTTTTGCGCCGCTAGATTTTTGTAATGTGATAAGTTCTTTTTCCAGCGCTTTGATTTTTTTGTTGGCCGCTTGTAGCTTTTTATTGGCAGGTGTTTTCCGTGTTAGGTATGCACTTTTTACCCAACCTTCCACACCATTTTGTGTTCTAACTTTGGCGTAGCTATTTTTACGCTCTAAAATTTCTACAGAGGCGCCAGTTTTTATAATGCTAATTGAAGGGACACTTTTGCTAGGTTCTGGTCGAATGCCTACCCGCAAAGTATCTCCTACGAAAAGAGTCTCTGCTATTAAGTTAATTGGTAAAAAGAGTAAAATCAGTAAAGTAATATTCTTCATTGTTCATCAATTGCAATTGATTTGTTTATTGCAAATCCTTGATTTATATAAACTTATCGACTAGTTAATAAGTTATTGTTAATTCCTTTGTCAATAAATGACACCTGATTATTCATGTATTCAAGACCTAAATCGGCATTTTAAGGAAAATATTTAATTTTCTGCATGGATAGGATATTGCTAGCTTACTAAATATAAGATTATTGAAGAATTTTTCATTCAGGGTTAAGTTACAATTTCACTATGTCGATACTTATATAACATCTAGAAATAGAGTTTTTATTTTGGGTTACGGGAGCAGAGGATATTATGATTGGCAAAAAGCGACGGACCGCCAAAATTGATTCATTGATTGGTCAACACACCGAGATACAGGGAGATATCGTATTTTCTGGTGGTTTACACATCGATGGTAAAGCTAACGGTAATATTGTTGCAGTCGAACCGGGCTCGCAATTGACCGTTAGTGATCAAGGTTCAGTCGAAGGTGAAGTGAAAGTGCCCAATGTGATATTAAACGGTCATGTGATTGGTGATGTATATGCTAGTGAGCGAATTGAATTAGCATCTGAAGCGCGAGTCAATGGCACTGTTTATTACAATTTGATCGAAATGGCTATTGGCGCTGAAGTAAACGGAAAACTTGTGCATCGTAGCTCCGGAGATTCTGGTTCATATCAGCAAGTTGTTGATAATAGTGACACAAATGACTCGAAACACGACTAATCTTGACTGATACACTTAACAATAGGATAATAAAAACAATTGTCTTTTTTGTAGGTAGAATATTATGAGTGATGCAGCAGCTGAATTTGATTTTGATAATCCAATAGATTTTTCTGAAGCAGCAGCTCAAAAAGTCATGACATTAATTGAGGAGGAAGGTAATCCTGATTTGATGTTAAGGGTTTTTGTATCCGGTGGTGGTTGTTCTGGATTTCAGTATGGTTTTTCTTTTGATGAAGCCGTTGGTGATGGTGACACAAAAGTCGAAAAGAATGGTGTGACCTTATTAATTGATCCCATGAGCTTTCAATATTTGTCAGGGGCCGAAATTGACTATACCGAAGGTTTAGAAGGTGCTCAATTCGTCATCCGAAATCCAAATGCAACAACAACCTGTGGTTGTGGCTCATCATTTTCCGTTTGATCTAATCAAATTAATTTATATTTGTATGAAAAAGGAGGTTTTAACCTCCTTTTTTTACTTACATGGATGTAAGTACCAAATGTAGGCGCCATGAGGCGAGAGGGGTGTTAGAGCAGGATGCGATAGCCTTAGTTTCTATAATGTATGGAGTTGTATATGAGTGATTATTTGCCGGGTCTGGAAGGCGTTCCCGCAACCCAGTCCAATATCTCTGATATTGATGGTGAAAAAGGCATTCTTTCCTATCGTGGATATCCCATTAGTGAATTAGCGTCGAAGAGTACGTTTGAAGAGACATGTTTGTTGCTGCTTGATGGCCAATTACCTTCAGCTCATGATCTGGCCGTGTTCGATGAACAATTACGTCGCAATCGACGAGTGAAATATAATATTCGAACACTCATGAAAGCTTTACCTTCAACTGGGCATCCCATGGAAATATTACAAACTTCTGTGGCAAGCTTGGGCATGTTTTATCCCGCCAATGAATGTTTAACTGATCCAGAATCCTGTAAAGATTTGGATTATGTGCACAATATGACAGTGAAGATTATTGCACGCATGCCAGTATTGATGTGTATGTGGGAGCATATTCGTCGCGGTTATGATCCTATTGAGCCGCGAAATGATTTAACGTTTTCCGAAAATTTATTATATATGTTGACTGGCAATGAGCCAGAGCCTGTATTCGTCGATATTATGGATACTTGTTTGATTCTTCATGCAGAACATACGATTAATGCTTCAACTTTTGCAGCGTTAGTGACGGGATCAACTTTAGCAAGCCCTTATGGTGTGATGGCAGCGGCTATTGGCACGTTAGCCGGTCCTTTGCATGGCGGCGCGAATGAAAAAGTTGTCGATATGTTAAAAGATATTGGCGAGCCTAAAAATGCTAAAGCATGGCTAGATAAGAAATTAGCCAATAAAGAAAAAATTTGGGGTATGGGCCATCGTGAATATAAAGTAAAAGATCCTCGTGCAACAATATTGCAGGGATTATTTGAAAAGCTTGTTACAGAGCGTGGTGGTGAAATTAGTCCATCATTTGAAATTGCCTTGGCATTGGAAGCAGCTGCAGAAGAACGGTTAGCTGCTAAAGGTGTATTCCCTAATGTGGATTTCTATTCCGGTATTTTATATGCAGAAATGGGTATTCCTACCGATCAGTTTACACCGATTTTTGCTGTTTCGCGCGCGGCGGGCTGGCTAGCGCATTGGCGTGAACAGTTAGTGGATAATCGCATTTTTCGGCCTACCCAAGTTTATACCGGTGAACCTGTTCGAACTTATGAGCCGCTTTCTCAGCGAGGATAGATGGCGCCCAGGATAACCGGGTGTTTAGCGCCTGTAACACTCGGTAAATTTGCAGGCTCCATGTGCAACGTTTGTCTAGCAAACCAAGCAAACGCTGTAGCTTCAACATAATCAGCATGAATACCAATATCGTCTGTCATTTTCACAGCAATTTTGGATTGTTTTTCAATTCTAGCTATTAAGTCGCGATTGTGGGCACCACCGCCGCAAACTACAATTTCCCCGGTATTGGGCGCATAGTTTTTAATTGCATCAGTTATGCTGCGAGCGGTTAATTCGCATAATGTACTTTGCACTATGCCAGGTTTAATTGTTTCTTGTAATTCGCCTAAAACTTGTTTTATCCAACTAAAGTCAAATGCTTCCCTGCCGGTGCTTTTAGGTGGGTGTTTTTTGAAATAAGGGTGTGATAGCAAGTGCTTTAATAAATTTTTATCATAAGTAAATGATGAAGACCAAGTGCCGTTTTCATCGTAAGATTGCTGCTTATGTTCATTAATCCACGCGTTCAATAAAACATTACCCGGTCCTGTATCAAAGCCACTTACGGCAATATTTTCATCAGCAGGTAGAATTGAAATATTGGCCATGCCGCCAATATTTAAAACCACTCGATCTTTTGTTTCGTGAGAAAAAAGTGCGTCATGAAATGCTGGTACTAGTGGGGCGCCTTGTCCTCCTGCAGCCATATCAGCACGTCGAAAGTCCGCTATTGTTGAAATATTTGTAAGTTGGCAAATTAAAGCTGGATTAGCAATTTGCAGGGTAAAGGGATGATTGGTATCGGGCCTGTGACGAATTGTTTGGCCGTGGCTGCCAATGGCTTTTATTTGTTTTGAGTGAAAGCCAGATTGTTCTAAAAGTTTGTTTGTAGCCTCAGCAAACAGATTGCCAAGTTGATGATCTAACTCACCCATGCGATCAATTTCATTTTCGCCAGGTTGACATAAGTCAAAAATGGCTTGTTTAATGGTGATGGGAATGCTGTGAGTGTGTGATGCAACGACTTTAATTTCTTGCTCATCGATTTGAGCAAGCACCGCATCGACAGCGTCGATGCTGGTGCCGGACATGAGTCCTACGTAGTATTCAGACATTACACAACTTATTGAAATTCGTTTAAAGCTATATTGGTGTTTTTTACCAAATCCAATTGAGCGATTAACGGACGAGACTTGGCGAGAAAGTCTGAGCGATATTTTTTATTAATTGAAGCGGCATTCGGTAATTTCACCGTGAGTGGATTGCGGTGAGAGCCATTTACTCGAAATTCATAGTGTAAATGTGGTCCGGTTGAACGACCTGTGGTGCCAACATAGCCGATTACCTGTCCTTGTTTTACGCGTGATCCCAGTTTTGCTTTACGATTGTAATTGCTCATGTGAGCGTACAAGGTGGTATAACGACTGCCGTGTTTAATCATCACGGTTTTACCATATCCGCCTTTGCGAGCACGCCAGACGACTTTACCATCACCGGCCGCTTTAATAGGTGTTCCACGAGAGGCAGCATAATCAACCCCTTTATGTGATTTGCGCTTTTTTAATGTGGGGTGATAGCGTTTGCCAAATCGAGAGCTTATACGCGTAAAATCTACAGGGGAGCGTAAAAACGCTTTACGCATGCTGCTACCGCTATCTGAATAATAGTTGCTATTGTCGTTTTTATCGGTATAACGAACGGCTTTAAAGCTTTTGCCTTGATTTATAAATTCAGCAGCCAGTATATTTCCATCGCGAACACGTTCGCCATCTAAAAAAAGTTCCTCATACATGACGACAAACTGGTCTCCGTCGCGGATATCTAAAGCAAAATCTATGTCCCATCCAAATATGTGGGCTAGATCCATAGTAAGATTGTCACTGAGTCCTGCTTTTTGGGCGGCATCAAACAATGATGTGTTGATAGTGCCTTTTGCGTATGTGATGCGAGCCTCATATTCTCGATCAATATTTATAGCTTCAAATTGGTCATTATTTTTCCGAATAATGAGTTTGTGGGTTTTATCTATATGATAAGTGAGTTTTTCAAGTTGTTTGTTTTCATTAATGTCGAAGTCAAATGTTTGCCCTGGCACGAGGCGGGTGAGTGCTTTTGCTTTTTTATTGGATTGGGTAATTTGATGAACTTGTTGTGCACTTAAGCCGACACGTCGAAAGATATGCGTTAATGTATCTCCGTTTTTTACCGTGACACTTTTTGTTTTGATATTTTTTTCTGGAGTTGCTGTTTCTAAGGTAACAGGAATAATCTCATTTTCCTGTTTAGGTAAATGTAAATGAGTTGTGATACGACTTGAGTCACTGTCCGATATGGCTGCGGCTTGTGTTTTTGGTTGTTCCGCTTCTGCTTTTCCAAAAAGCATGCTGGCCAGTAGTATTGGTAGTGATATGCTAGCGCAAAATGCAATCGCATGTGTTCGATTTAAGTTGAATTTTCTCGCCTTAGCTTTTGAAGTCTTTGGTTTGAAATCTTGATTTTTTACCGAAAACTGATTCATATTTCCTACTATATAATAGCGTTAATAAAAAAATGACTAATACTTTAGTTTTATAAGCTTTATTAGACTGAGTCTAGTCGTAATTAATGGAGAATAACTAATTTTTCTATCATCTGCAAAGTTACGCCCCTCATACCTATTTATCGTCTAATTTGGATAAAGTATTAAGTATAGATATTGAATTTTGATGGTAAAGCGAACAAAAGACGATTTTTTTCTTCGAAAACTGATGTGAATGATCTGCTAATTAGGCTTATTTAATGATTATTTTCCGCCAACAGTCACAAAAATTGTTTTATTGTCTTCATCTTCGGTTGTTACTACTTCTCGCTCTGTTACAGCGACTTCTTTATTTGTTTCTTCAGTCGGTTCTCCAGAGTTTGCTTGGTTTATATCAACGACTTCGTTCATTTGCTCTACTTCTTCAGGAGGCGAAGTATCTTGGTGAGCTTGGTCGATCACGTCATTTGGCGCAGGTTCTACTTCTGGATTTGATTTATTGCTAGTTTCTATGGTTTGATTTGTTATTTCAGTTACCGCTTCGATATTTTCATCAGATTCTGTGGGAATTGTCGTTAAATTGTCTGCTTTTTCTTCCAATGAGGCAGTTTCAGCGGTCTTTACTTCTGGTGTTTGTTCAAAATTAATGTGTTCTACTGTTTCAGTTTCTACTGGCGCAGAATATTCAGCTTTAGCCGTTGCAGCAGACGTAGTTTCTATGGCTGCTGTTTGTTCGGTTTGGACAGTTCCAACTGGTGGTGCTTGTGGAGCTTCTTCTATATCAATTTTTACGAGCTCAGGTGCTTCAGTTTCTGCCGGTGCAAAACTTACTGCTTCAGTCGTTGCTACAGGTTCGATATCCAATGCTTGTGTTTGTTCGGTTTCAATGGCTTTAGTAGTTTCAGCTAGTGTTGTTTGCGGTATTTCTTCTTCAGCGGAAGAAGCTTCTTTTGTTGAGTCAATTTCAGCGTATTCTGTCGCTTCAGTTTCTACTGACTCAGAATTTTCAGATTCATTCGTGGCAATAGGAGCGGCTTCTTCTTGTTCGGTTTTATCAGCTGTATCTACAAGTTCACTATTAGCTTCTATAATGGGCTCAATTATGTTAGCTGCTAAATTCTCGTCTTGTTTGGCAGCTACTTCGCCATCAATAATTTTCTCATCTTTTGGCGTTGAATCTTCAGAAGGCAATTCTTTATCAGGATAATAGACGGTAACTTGGTTACGTCCGTTTTCTTTTGATCGATAAAGCATGTCGTCCGCACGAGAAATCATAATCTCATAGCTTTCCATGTCTGCTTGAAATTCAGCGACACCCAAACTGGCGCTGACTGTAATGGAGTTATCGCCAAATTGTACAGGTGTAGCGGCTAAGTTGTCGCAAAGGCGTTGTGCCAGAATTGTTGCGCCATCGATAGGTGTTTCGGGCAGCATAACCGCGAATTCTTCACCGCCGTAACGAGATAGAGTGTCAGCTGTTCGTAAGCCTTCGGCTATTCGTTTTGCGGCTACTTTCAAAATTTCATCACCAGCTAAATGGCCATGATTATCATTGACGGCCTTAAAATGATCCAAGTCAATAATAATAAATGTTAATGTGCCACCGTAGCGTTTAATGCGAGAGAATTCTTTTGCCATGCTTGTTTCTAAGAATCGGCGGTTATATACATTCGTTAAACCGTCTCGGTTACTGGCTTCTGCCAATGAACGCACGGCATTTTTTAACATGCTCTCGTAGATGCTGGTATCCGTTACATCAAATAGTGTTACACAGACAAATTCAATATCTCCACTTTCACCTTTTATAGGTAAAAAAGTGCAGTTTTGTCGCATGTAGTCAATGCCACCAGTAATGGGGCGATTATGCAAAAATTTGAATAGATAGGGACGATGTTCCCAAGAAGTAAACGAGAAGTTTTTAATAACAAATACGTTATGGATCTTTTGTTCAAGCCAGGCTTTAGGTAAGTCTGGAAATGCTTCAAAAATATTTTTACCAACAACCTCCTCTGAGCTGGTTTGGCTATAATTTTCCATATAGCCATTCCATAACACAAGCTCATTCTGTTTGTTGACAACGAATACGCCTACGCTGATTCGGTCAACAATATCTTTGAGTAATGTCAGTTGATTTGAAGTTGGTTCCATTTATAAGTCTTCTAAAAATCCGTCTAGATCATTTTTTAGGGTCATGATGGTCTCTTCAGACATCATGGTGAACAGATGGCTTTTAAAACGCATGTTCTCAAGGCCAAAATTCACTTCAATTAATAACGTGTGCTTCCAGTTCATTTTTTTCGGATCAAATAATGTATCCACTGGGATATTAGTTGCCACCACAGATGGAGGACTAAAATTTACATCGACGCCTAACTGCTCAGCGATGCCATTTAAGCAGGCTCCGACAATCACGTTGCCGACGTCCAGCAAAAGCTCTACTTCGGCATTTTTGTCCAGATCTTCTGAATAACCCATTAATGAAGCTAGTTCGTTACAACCGTTTTGGTCATAAACAATAATTGCTTCGCCTCGCCAATAGCTAAAAAAAGCCTGGCGTACAGCTGTGACTAGTGCTTTGTCACCCACTAGCTCTGATATTTCACTATTGAGCGAATCAACGCTGATCAAGCTAATTCGTGGTATTGAGAGCTCAACGAAAGTTTTTAATATACGGGCTAATGAATCACCAGCTAAACCCATACCGATATTAACGATTTCTTGCAAAACTTCCTTTTGCTCGTCCGTTAAATCAATCTCTTGTTCTGATGGATCGCTCATAAAATTCCATATTCCTTCAAGATGGGCATGACTTTATCCATGTTTACTGGCTTCTTAACGAAGGCCATTGCCCCGAGTTTTTTGACGCGTTCTTCAGCTTCAGGCTGGATATCTGCGGTTACAACGATTATGAAAGTGTTCAAACCTTGTTTTTGGAGTGTTTCTAGTACTCCGTACCCGTCCATTACCGGCATTGTCAGATCTAAAAACATAACGTCGGCCAAGCCTTGGTGGTACTTTTCAACCGCATCTTGTCCGTTTACCGCCTGCGTTATGCTAATATCCCAATCCTTTGGCAACGAACGAATGAGCATCTTGCGAGATACTACAGAGTCGTCGACGACTAAGACCTTTGTTGTCATGGCATCCTCATTGTGTCTATAAATCACCAAAAACTACTTTACGGGGCGCGCTGGTGATGGTTGCGCTATTCATATAGTGTTTCTTGATCAAATATTGTTCCATTATAGAGATGTTACTCATCGATCAGGTAGATAATCGACATGTAACTGAAATGCTTTAATGCGATTAATGGACCGAAGCATTTTTTTTGCGGATAAAAAAATAAACTTTTTTTGGATTGTGGATGGTGTGTTTATTAACTTAAAAATTTAGATGCATGAGTTTTGACTGTTGTT